>Ga0209580_10000271_pt1 | contig 31605 bp, 24 predicted proteins | sample Coa_R1_5_FD_187153 | JGI IMG/M metagenome (GOLD analysis project Ga0209580, IMG submission 187153) | Surface soil microbial communities from Centralia Pennsylvania, which are recovering from an underground coalmine fire - Coalmine... | ecosystem: Environmental > Terrestrial > Soil >... | reverse complement strand
GGGGCTGGGAGTGAGACCTCCTTCGAGCAAGCTGCTGCACAGTTCGATGCGGTCGGCTCCGCCGCGGTCGGCCGCAAGAGCTGAGTCAATCGAATCCACGCAGACTTCTAGGAGTATCCGGTTGCGCATATTTGCGCCCATGTGGCACATGCGATTGTGATGGATGGATTTACACCTGTAAAGGGCAGCTGGCGTAAGGTTCGGCGGATTGCAGAAAGTCTGTCTTGACAATAGTCGTTAGAACGACTATAGTGGAGTTTGATGAAAGTGAAAACCCAGATCGGTAACAAGCCAAAGCGTGTCGGCTGTTCCGAAGAAGCGGCATTGCTGGATCTGGTGCGTACCTGCGATTTGCTGTCCCGAGGCCCCGCCCGAGTGCTGAAAAGGGAGGACCTCTCCGGGACCCAGTACAACGTGCTCCGAATCTTGCGGGGCGCACCCGAGGGACTAGCCTGCGGCGAGATTGCCAGCCGCATGATTACGCGGGACCCGGATATTACCCGGCTGCTCGACCGGTTGGAGAAGCGCGGCCTGATCTCGCGATGCCGCGAAACCAAAGACCGGCGAACCGTAATGGCGCGAATTTCGCCGGACGGCCTTAAGTTGCTGGCACGGCTTGACGAGCCGATACAGTCCGCGCATCGCAAGCAACTCGGACACCTGGGGCAAGAGCGGCTTCGCGCTCTGGCTGAGCTATTGCGGCTGGCTCGCGAACAGGTGGCCTGATTGTTTGGCCTTATTATATGTTGCAACGAATATCGTCGCAACGCATCTAATCAAAAGTAGAAAGGACAAACCCTATGAGCACACTTGCTACTCCAAAGACCGCAACCACTACCTGGAACATTGATCCGGCACACTCCGTAGCCGAGTTCAAAGTCAGGCACATGATGATTTCCAACGTGAAAGGGCAATTCGCCAAAGTCAGTGGCGCATTGAGCTTGGACGAGTCCGAATTGACGAACTCTCGCGTCGAAGCCGTAATTGAAGCGGCGTCGGTTGAAACCCGAGACGTGCAGCGCGATACACACCTGAAGAGCGCCGACTTCTTCCATGTGGAGAAGTTTCCGACGCTTACGTTCAAGTCCACAGGCATCAGCATCGTTCGAGACGGGGAACTGGCGGTAGAAGGTGACCTGATGATCCGCGGCGTCACCCGCAAAGTGACGTTTTCGGTTGAGGGTCCAACCCCGCCAGCGAAGGATCCATGGGGCAACACCCGAGTTGCCGTCGCTGCGACCACAAAGATCAACCGCAAAGACTACGGTTTGACATGGAATGCCGCACTTGAGACCGGTGGCATTCTGGTCGGCGACGAGGTGACCATCACGCTCGACGTTCAGTTCATAAAAGCCTAAGTCGTTGGCCGTTTGCCAAACATCAAAACTGCGAACGGCAAGAAAGGAGCGGGAGTTATGTCACTCCGCCCAGTTAGACAAATCATTCAACCCAAGCCGACAATCGAGGGCGCGGGCGTAAAGCTGCAGCGCGCCTTCGGTTTCGGCAAAACCAAAGAATTCGATCCATTCCTGCTGCTGGACGATTTCCGCAACGATAATCCAACAGATTATCTCGCGGGATTTCCCTGGCATCCGCATCGCGGGATCGAGACCATCACCTATGTGCTCGCCGGTTCGGTCGAACATGGCGATAGCCTCGGCAACAAAGGCAAGATGACTGCGGGCGACGTGCAATGGATGACCGCGGGCAGCGGAATCCTGCACCAGGAGATGCCGAAGGGCGATCAGCAAGGCCGCATGCATGGATTTCAGCTGTGGGCGAATCTGCCGTCGTCTTTGAAGATGACCGACCCGCGCTATCAGGACATTCCTGCAAGCGCAATCCCCGAAGTGACCGACGATGATGGAACTCGCGTGCGCATTATCTGCGGCGAGTTCTGGGGCAAGAGGGGGCCGGTGGAAGGGGTAGCTGCTGATCCAAATTACCTCGACATCTCGGTTGCTCCAGGCCAGCGGAAGCGACTGAAAGTCGAGACAACGCGCAACGCCTTCGCATATGTGTTCGCGGGCTCTGGAGCATTCCGCGATTCGTCGGATCCGCAAGCGGTCTTGACCGAATCAGCTGTGGACCCGAACGCAGCGCCCAAGTACGACGTGAACAATCACTCGCTGGTGTTGTTCGATCGCGGAGACGAGATTGTGGTGCAAGCGGGCGACGAAGGCATTCGTTTCCTGCTGGTGTCCGGCAAGCCGATCGAAGAGCCGGTTGCCTGGTACGGCCCGATCGTTATGAATACGCAAGAGCAATTGCGGCAGGCCATGGCCGAACTGCAAACTGGCGGCTTCATCAAACACCGCTGAGTCGGCGTCAAAGATAGCTCCGTGCAGACGGTCTGCACGGAGTGCATCTTTGTTGTGCTTGCGAAACCGCGAGAGCAGGGCAAGCCACAAGCAATCTTCCCGGGCTGGAGAGGGCGGCGAACGGCGATGATCGTCAGCCGCGGGCGCGGGCGACCAGAAAAATCGCCAGCCCGTAGAAGACGAACATAAGCGCAAGATACAATTTGGCGCGAGATCCAGAACCGTCGAATTCCTTCCACGCCAGAATTCCCCAGAGCGCTGCGACCATAGGCGCCGACTGCCCAATGGCGTAAGAAATAGCCACCCCCGTCAGGCTGGCAGCCACCAGATTGAAAACCGTGCCGATGCCCCAGACGAGTCCGCCGAGCAGGCCGAGAAGATGTCCTGATAGCGGCGCGTGAAACAATCCGCTCAGGCTTACCGGCTCGCCGACCAGCGGATGCTTCATGAAATAAATATTCCAAATGAAGCATGAGAGCAGCGCTCCCAGCGTCAGGAACAAGGCTGCGCTATAGGGGCCGAGCGCGCTTCCACGCGTCATGGCATGCGTCATGAATGGCGCCCACAGCCCCATCAGTACGCCCGAAACGACGCATGTAACAATGCTCTTTTTAGAAACGGAACGCCCCGTCTCGGCAAGGCTGCCATAAGCTTTGCCGTCGAGGATCACCGCGATCAACGCGCAAACAACTCCCAATGCCAGGAATGCTGCGTTTCCTTTTGGCTGAAGCGCGTAGCTCAAAACAGTGCCGACCACGAGCGCGATCCCGATGGAGACAGGAAATGCCACAGCCAGTCCTGCCATATCAATCGCCGCAACTAACAGGAGATTTGCAAGATTAAACAGCGCGCCGCCCACGAGCGCATATGCAACGTTCGAAGTGTCTGCGGAGTGGATGTTATTTATGAGACTCGACGCATCATGCCCGGCGCTGCCGAGTGTGAGGCCAAGAAACAGAGAAACCAGAAAAATGCCGAGCGCGTAATCCCAGTAAAACAGTTCGAAACGATAGTTCTTTACGCCTTTATAAGTATTGGCCCACGATCCCCAGCAAATTGCGCTCGTAATCATCATGGCCAGCGCAATTCCTAAAGTCTGCGGTGTGAACATCGTTTCTCCTTAAAGACGGTTGGAATAACAATTTCGCTGAACCATTCCAGCCGCCTGCCGTACAATGCAAACCATGGCGCGCGAGCAAACCAGACGATTTTCAGTTACGACCCGGCTGCCGGAAACGGAGAAATTTCCTCCGGCTTCGATGTCGGAAGCTCCGGCGCCACCACTCGCGACGCTGGCTGGCCGGTCGCTGTTGCCCAATCGCGGCATTCCGTTAAATCTAGATCTGTTAGATCGCGTGCGCGTCAACACTAGCGCGGTCGAGCGCCGGACGCAAACTCATACTGCCCGGCGGACGGTTAAAAAAGAGTGGCAGGCAGCATGGCTTCTGCGGGCGATTACGTGCATGGACCTGACGACTCTTTCGGGGGACGACACAGATGAGCGGGTGCGACGGCTCTGTGCCAAAGCACGGCAGCCGCTTCAGCACGAACTGGTCAAGCAGTTGGGGATCGAGCAACTTGACATCAAAGTGGCCGCGGTTTGTGTTTATCACCGTTTTGTTGAAACTGCGCGCCGGGCCCTCGAAGGCAGTGGAATTCGTGTGGCAGCAGTGTCCACGGGATTCCCCGCGGGTCTCAATCCTCTGGAAGAACGGATCGCAGAAGTTCGCCGCTCGGTCGAGGCGGGGGCCGACGAGATCGACATTGTTATTACGCGCGCGCTGGTTTTCGGCGGAAAATGGCAGGAGCTGTACGACGAAATTGCGGAGTTTCGCAGGGCCTGCGGTCACGCCCACATGAAAGCCATATTGGGCGTAGGCGATCTGCTCACGCTTCGCAACGTTGGGCGTGCGAGCTGGGTCGCGATGATGGCGGGCGCGGATTTCATCAAAACCTCGACCGGCAAAGAGGCGACGAATGCGACGCTTCCAGTGTCGTTGGTGATGGTGCGCGCGATACGCGAATATGCGCAGGAGACCGGCATGGCGGTTGGGTTCAAACCCGCAGGCGGAATTCGCACTGCGAAGCAATCGCTGGAGTGGCTGTCGCTGATGAAAGAAGAGCTGGGCACGCCTTGGATGAAGGCGGAACTTTTCCGTCTAGGCGCTAGTGGATTGCTGGGCGATATTGAGCGGCAGTTGGAGCACCACGCGAGCGGGCGCTATTCGGCAGACTACCGCCATCCGATCGCCTGATTTTCTTTCGAACTCATGAGCATTGCTGAGAAATTCGTCGCCATGGAGTACGGGCCAGCGCCCGAAGACCCGAAAGAGGCGCTGGTGTGGCTGGACCGTCATGGACGCCGCTTCGGTCACTTTATTGACGGAACATGGCGGCAGCCGGCGGAAGGCGCCTATATCGATTCCGTCGATCCAGCCACGGGCGAGAAGATTGCTTCTGTCGCGCAGGGATCGGCCGCAGATATCGATGCCGCGGTTCAGTCCGCGCGAAAAGCGCTTCTGAAATGGCAGGCTTTGAGTGGTCATGCGCGCGCTCGCTATCTATACGCGATGGCGCGAGCCGTCCAGCGGCATTCACGTCGCTTGGCAGTTCTTGAGACGATGGACAACGGAAAGCCGATTCGTGAAAGCCGCGACATCGACATCCCCCTGGTTGCTCGCCATTTTTATCATCATGCCGGATGGGCGCAATTGTTGGAGTCGGAATTTCCCGGCCACACTGCGTGCGGAGTCGTCGGCCAAATTATCCCGTGGAATTTTCCTCTGCTCATGCTGGCGTGGAAGATTGCTCCCGCGATCGCGACCGGAAATGCAGTGGTCCTCAAGCCCGCAGAGTTCACGCCGCTCACCGCACTGGCCTTCGCGGAAATTTGCACTGAAATTGGCTTGCCGCCGGGGGTTGTGAACATCGTTACCGGAGATGGTTCGACTGGGGAAGCTTTGGTCAAGCATCCCGACGTGGACAAAATCGCCTTCACCGGTTCGACGGAAGTGGGGCGCGCCATTCGCGCGGCGACCGCTCCCACGCACAAACGGCTCTCACTCGAGCTGGGTGGGAAATCCCCCTTTATTGTTTTTGAAGATGCCGACCTCGATAGCGCGGTCGAAGGATTAGTGGACGGGATTTGGTTCAACCAGGGACAAGTGTGCTGCGCGGGATCGCGGCTGCTGATGCAGGAGAGCATTGCGGAGGCCCTGATCGCCAAGGTGCGCGACCGAATGAGTACCCTTCGTGCTGGGCCCCCGCTCGACAAGGCCATTGATATTGGCGCGATCGTCGCGCCCGTGCAACTGGAACGAATTCGCAACTTGGTTGAACAGGGAGTCGCTGAAGGAGCGATCTGCTGGCAGCCGCCAATGACGCTGCCGTCGCACGGTCTCTACTATCCGCCGACGCTGCTCAGCAATGTGCACCCGACGTCGGTGGTTGCGCAGCAAGAAATCTTCGGACCGGTTTTGGCGGCCATGACCTTTCGCACTCCGGCGGAAGCGGTGGAACTCGCCAACAACACAGCTTACGGTTTGGCGGCATGCGTGTGGAGCGAGAGCCTCAACGTTGCCTTGCATGTTGCGGCTCAGCTGAAGGCCGGCGTGGTGTGGGTGAATTGCACTAATTTATTCGACGCTGCTTGCGGTTTCGGAGGCTATCGCGAAAGCGGTTACGGGCGCGAGGGCGGGCGCGAGGGATTGCGCGAGTATCTGGAACCGGTTTGGTTCAAGAATGCACCGCAACTGCCGGTCTCTCAGAAACCAGAACCGCAGGAGGCCGAAACGTCCGTGGCTGCAGTGCCGACCATTGACCGCACCGTGAAGCTTTACATCGGCGGCAAGCAGGCACGGCCCGACTCGGGCTACAGCATGGAAGTGCGTGCGTCCGATGGACGATTGTTGGGAGAGGCGCCGTTCGGCAATCGTAAAGATATACGCAACGCCGTGGAAGCTGCCCGCAAAGCATCAGCATGGGCGAAGGCGACGGCGCACAATCGCGCGCAGGTGCTTTATTACGTGGCGGAGAATCTTTCGCAGCGCCGTGATGAAGTTGCGCGGCGACTGGCTGAGGCGGTCGGAGAAAGACAGGCTCTGCGGGAAGTGGACCTCGGCATCGAGAGGATTTTTTCTTACGCCGCCTGGGCCGACAAGTTTGATGGCAGCGTGCACAATCCGCCGTTCCGCACTATCGCGATCGCAATGAACGAAGCGATCGGGACGGTTGGCGTGATCTGCCCAGACGAAGTTCCGTTGCTGGGATTCTTATCTTTGGTCATGCCGGCGCTGGCGTGCGGAAATACGATCATTGCGGTGCCTTCTGAAACTTATCCGCTGATCACCGGAGACCTGTACCAGCTTTTCGACACCAGTGATTTGCCGGGAGGAGCGGTCAACATTGTGACCGGACCGCAGTCGCCGCTCTTGAAAACTTTAGCGGAACACGACGATGTGGACGCGATATGGTCGTTCACCGATGAATCCAGCGCAGCCGCAGCCAAAAGATACTCCGTTGGCAATTTGAAGCAAGTTTGGACGAATGAAGGACGAGTCATCGATTGGTTCGACCCGAAACAGGCAGAAGGCCGCTGGTTTCTCGATCACGCAACTCAAGTGAAGAACATCTGGGTGCCGTACGGCGAATGAGCGTCTCCCGCAGAGTTATGTTCTCTTCTTTCAAACTGAATGTGTTGCTGCTTGGACTACTTTTGCCCGCCTCCACTGTGGCCGCCTCAGGGCAGAATCTGGTGGAACGCCTGGGGTACACCCCCGGCACAAAGCTGATTATTGTTCACGCGGACGATCTCGGTGAGACTCACGCGGTCAACGCGGCGGCAATTAAGGCGCTGGAATCAGGAGCGGTCAATTCCGCGAGCCTGATGGTGCCTTGCCCCTGGTTCCCAGAGATTGCCGACTACGCCAAATCCCATCCCGATGCAGATTTTGGGCTGCACCTTACGTTGACGAGCGAGCGAGTGTATTACCGTTGGGGTCCGGTGGCGCCGATGGACAAGGTACCCAGTATCGTGGACGAAAATGGATATTTCTTTCACGATTGGGAGCAAAACCAGCACGTTGATGCCAAAGAGGTAGAGATTGAGTTGCGAGCGCAGATTAAGCGGGCGCTAGCGATGGGAGTTCGTCCTACCCATCTTGATTCGCATCAGTACCGCTTGATCATGACCGGCAAGGACCTGTTCGACGCCATGCTGCGAGTGGCTCACGAATATAAGTTGCCGGTTTTCGTTACGAGAGATTGGTTCGCCGATCATCCTTATCTGCAGCAGAGTCTTGGGCCGGGGGATATTGTGCTGGATCACACGGTGACGATTGAACCCGAAGTTCCTGCCGAAAAGTGGCGGGAGTTTTATCTTACGGCGCTGAAAAATCTGCAGCCCAGCGTCACCGAGTTTGTCATCCACCCCGGTTTCGATAACGAGGAGTTGCGCGCGGCGACTAGAGAACGCTCCACCTGGGGCGCGGCGTGGAGACAGCGCGACTACGATTTTTTTGTCAGCGCCGAATTTCGCAGGATTCTGGCTCAACAGAACATCAAGCTGATCACGTGGCGGGAACTGGCTGGGGCGGTCGCACCGAAATGAATTCCTCAGTGCTACTCGCGGCTACTCGATCGACCACGACAGAGCCGAATTCTCCAAGAGCCACGTTTGACACTGTTCGACTGGCGTCATTAAACTTCAAAATCTTCAAGCTCTGATTGCGTAGATCGGAGTGGCGCAAAGACCCTTATGGCGAAGCGTCCCCGCATTGTTGTGGTCGGAAGCGCGAACATCGACCTCACGACTTTTACCGACCACTTTCCCAAGCCGGGCGAGACCATCTTCGGACAGAAATTTGATCTTGGGTTTGGCGGCAAAGGCGCGAACCAGGCGGTCGCGGCAAGACTGTGCGGCGCCGAAGTTTTTATGGTCGCGCGAGTGGGAAGCGATCTGTTCGGGCCGGCGACGATCCAGAATTTTCAGGCGTTGGGGATCGATGCGTCGCATGTGCGGCAGGTGCCGGGTGTTTCCAGCGGAGTGGCGCCCATCTTCGTCGATTCAGCCGGCCAGAACCGAATTCTGGTGGTGAAAGGCGCAAACGACGAACTCAAACCGGCCGACGTTGACGCAGCCGGCGACGTGCTCAAGGGCGCAGACTGCATCGTTTTGCAATTTGAAATCCCGCTTGAAACGGTTTACTACACCGTGCAGTTTGCGCAACGAAACAAGATCCCGTGTCTGTTAAATCCAGCGCCAGCCCAACCCATTGACGTGAAGGCCATCGCCGATCTCGATTACATCGTTCCCAACGAGAGCGAAGCGGAAGCGATCACGGGAAATCCGGTGAGAACAGTCGATGACGCGAAGAAGTGCGCCAAAAAACTTCTTGACGGCGGCATTCGCCGGGTGATCGTGACGCTTGGGGCGAACGGCGCTCTGTTCGCCAGCCAGGAAGCGATGGAGTATGTGCCGGCTTTCAAAGTGAAGACCGTCGATAGTACCGGAGCGGGCGACGCCTTCATTGGCAGCTTCGCCACATTTCTCGGCGAAGGATTGCCGGAACTGGAGGCGGTGCGGCGAGCGAATCTTTACGCCGGATTATCGACCACCAGCCCGGGCACGCAAAAATCGTTTTACGACAGCTCGCGCTTCGCTGCGGAATGGGCGCAGCGCAATGGTGGTTAGGGAGCAGCCCTCCTATCAGTCCCGGTTAGACGATCTCCACCTTCAGAAACTGAACGCCAGTGACATCTGCACCTGGCGCGGGCTGCCAATGGTCTTGTTGGTTACGCCCAAACCCAACTGTGACGCCGGAGTATAAAGCTGCTGCCCCACAGTCGGGAAGGAGTTGAAGCCTGCGTTCTGCGAAATATTGTCGAGCGGAATATCAAAGCTGGTGGTGTTTGTCATGTTGAATACGTCGAAACGATATTTCATGGTGACGCGTTCGGTAAGCTGCGTGTCTTTCACGATCGAAATGTCGGCGCGTCGTTGCCACGCCTGCCGGAAGATGTTGCGATACCCTGAGGTAAAGTTGGTTTCGAAATTATCGCTACTTGGAATGGCTCCGCCCAGGCCCCCGGGAGCGATTAGCGGCAGGGCGAAGCAGGATGCCTTCAACGCTAGTTCGTTGGGATTTCCATTGCTGGTGCCATTAAAAGAAAATGCACCCGAGGCGCCAGTGACGGCGCTTTTCGCCGTGCAACCGGGAGCCAGCGGGACGATGGGATTGGTGATTCCATCTGACGTGCTGAAATAAATGCTGCCCACCGCTCCCGAGAAATCTATCACGCTGTAAGGCTGACCGCTTTGGATCACAGTAAGCCCCTGCAGCGACCACCCGTCGGCCAATTTCCCTTTCATGGTCGAGAGCGCAAAAAACTTTGGCAGCTCATAAACGTAGCTGAAATTGATCACATGCGTGCGGTCAAAATCGGCCGATCCGTATGCATCACGCAGATGCTGAGGGTTGCTCCCGTTGTAGAACAATCCGAGGGCACTCTGTTCATCGAGTGCATGGGAATAGGTATAAGAGAAGCCCACCTGCAATCCATGACTCATCCGCTTCTCGATGTGAGCCTGCAGGGCGTTGTATGCCGACACGCCAGCAGCGGTATAGCTCTCCGACTCAGCCGAATATCCGATGTAGGGAACGCGCAAATCTACGTTCCCGCCTTCGTAAGTACCCAAATATGGATTGCCGTTGGGCAGATTTATGGGGCTGAAAGTGTTTGGATCCAGGATCGTGTACCCGTACGTGTATTGCTGGCAAGCCAGATTGCTGGGAGAAGAGCAATGGATCGGGTGCGTAGGCGAAGCGATTTGCGGCTGGTTGAACGGAACCGGGATCACTTCATGACGTCCGAAATTGCCGACATATCCCACTTCAATCGCAAGATCTCTACGCGGCTGCCATTGGATGTCCAGTGTGTCATTAATTGTGTAAGGCAGTTTGTTAGCACGATTGTAAGTGGCAAACGAGAACAGTTGAGAGCCGCCTATTATGCTCGCGGCATTGGGGAGGAAGTTCTTGATGTCTGCCGGGTTTCCAGTGGGGGAATTCTGACGCGTTGTCCCCCAGGGGTTAGCAAAGGTTCCAGGAGCACAGGTTGGGATGAAGAACTGATAAAGATCTGCCGGGACACTGGTACAAAGCTGCGAATTTACGTACGGTGGTGTCTGATTAAAGCCGAAAGGCCCGCCGGTTATGGTTCCTGCCGCAAAACCTGGCGAAAGATAAGTAAACAGTTCGCCGCGGTCGTAGTAGATTCCGGTCCCGGCGCGCACCACAACTTTGTCATCGAACATTCGCGGACTCCACGCGACGCCGAGCCGAGGCGCAAATCCCCATTGCCGCCCGGTAAGTGTCGTGTTGCTTACGCCCTTAGTTGGAAACTGTTTATTGTTTCCGGCGATAATGAAGCCGGTGGAATTGATGGCATCATTGGCCGGATCGTAGGAATACTGCGATGGGTCGAAGTTATAAATCCGACCGTACTTCTCCGTCAGGCCGCCGTTCCAGTCAAAGCGCAAGCCGACGCTGATGCTGAGGTTCGGGCGGAACTGGTAGCGGTCTTGCAGATACTCACCGGTTTGCCCAGCGCGGAAATATCGATTGGCATTGCCCTGAAGGTAAGAAGTTGTGATGAACGCGCCGGGCTCGTACTGCGCCGGTTGGCCGGCCACGAACTCGCCGAAATCGGCGAAACCGATCATGCCCTGATTAGTCCGTTCATCACGGGTGTTCAGTTGCGTGTAAGCGTAGCTGCCGCCGAAGTTCACCGTGTGCCGGCCAAGTGTCCAGGTGGCGTTTGCCGATGGCATGATTCGATTCTGGAATACACCCGTGAACGCCGCCTGCGCCGCCGCGCTTTGGCCCATATTCAGAGCAAAGGTGGAAACAGGGCATGCGCGGGGATCTTGCGGTGGCGTCGCACTGGAAGGCGGCAACGGGGGACTTGGAACGCAACCCCCGGTGTTGTACGCCGAATGATTGCCCAAAATGTCTGCGATGGTAATTCCCGGAAAGCGCCAATTGCCAAACGTGTTGATGCTCAACGGCCCTCCCGAAGAGGGAATATTGCCGGGCGAGAACGGCTGACCAATCGTGCTGTAATCTTTCTCGCGCAGAATTCCGAGGGTCTCGACAACGCTAAGGTTTGACTTTAACGATTGCACATTGCTGATTGAAGCCACTTGGCTTCCAGCGTCCAGGTGTTGCGGAAATCCTGGAATGTTCGAGTACGCATAAGGAGAGGTGCTGGGGTCGTGTTGGTAATAATATTTCGCGGCAATAGTGTCCTTCGAACTCTTGTTCCAGTCCAGATTCACAGCTGCCTGATCGGCAATGAACAATGCGGTGCCCTGCGAGATTGCGTTTTCAGGAAAACTGAATGTGGGAACATGGCCGTCGTCAGATGGGATCAGAAATTGCCCATTGGGCAGCTTGTATTGGAGCAGCGCCAGAGCAATCGGGTCCACCTGGCTCGCGTTGATCGGTGAAGCTCCCTCAGGAACCAAGTAGTTGTTAGTCGCCAGGGTTGCCAGGTCTGCGGCGTCGCGATTGTTGTTCGTCAAGCCGGGAGGCACTGCCAGCCGCGAAAGTCCGATCTCCTGATCAGATGCGTGAGTGTGCTGATAACTGACGAATCCGAACACCTTGTCTTTGATAAGTGGTCCGCCGAGCATTCCGCCGGCAGTGTACCGATGCAGCTGCGGCACCTTCTGACCGGCAGGAATATTAGGGTCCTGATTGAAGAAAAATGGGGCCGCGTTCAGCCAATCCGTTCCGCGATGCCCGTATAAACCGCCATGGAGGTTGTTCGAGCCTGACTTGGTGCTCATGTCGATGTGCGCCCCACTAGTTGAGCCTTGCTGGGCATCGTACATGGACGTGTTCACGCGCAATTCCTGAATTGTTTCAGGAGCTGGAGTCGGCAATGCCTGGCCAATTGCCAGGTACGGGGATGCGGTGCTTTGCACCGGGGCAGACGCTGAAGACGCCGCGCCACTCGTGCCTGTGTTGAGCACGACGCGCGCCGACAACACCTGGCTAGTGCTTTTTCCATTGAAGATGTTGCTGGCATCAACGCCATTCAGCAGAAAGCTATTGCTGGTGTCTCGCTGGCCGTTGGCCCAGATGGGCGCATTGCCCAGCCCGCTATTTGCGCCGGAGCCGCCGGGCAGTTCGGCATTTACTCCAGGAGAAAGGATTGCCAATCCGGTGAAACTGCCGGTGGGCAGAGGAGCGGACTCAATCTGGTCTTGCTCGAGAATGTAACCGTTGGTGGTATCGACGGCATTCATCAGGGGTGACGCTTGCACCTCGACCATCTCACCGACTTGCCCGACTTGAAGAGTGACGTTCAACGTTGCGCTGCGGTCAGCTTCCACCCGGATGGATGGAATGCGCTGCGCCTGAAAACCGTCGTGCGCGAAGGTCAGAGTGTAGGTGCCGATCGGCAAATTGACGAAGGAATAGGCGCCGGTTTCGTTGCTCTTCTGTGTGCGCGTGAGCTGGGTCTGATCGCCCACCAGTGTGACGGTTGAATCGGGCAGCACGCTTCCGGTCTTATCGGTGACAGTCCCCAGAATGCCCCCGAGTGTCTGCTGCGCCTGGACCGCGGATGAAATGAGAAGAACAGCGCAAATGGCCGGGTGGAGTTTTGCTCGCTTGAACATGGCTCGCCTCTTATATACGAGTTCGTATGCGATTGGTGACCTTAAACCGCTATCACCAATTTTTTCAAGCAGAATTTATACGAGATCTGAAATACGACGCACCAATGTACGCCAAATTCCACTCAAGGGGAAGAGCAACTATCACTGAATGTTCTTCTGAACGGGATAAAGTTTTTTTATTTGCACCGAATATCTGTTCTGGCATTCCTTGCAGAATCAGGCGTGAAAGGATCCACGGTTAATCCGCTGCCTGGCGGCTGAAAGTAGCATGCGACACGAGCTTCCGGTTTTGCCATGTAATAAGGAGCGCGGAACCGATCAGCATGAGTCCGATGCAAAGGCCGGTCCAAATACCTACCGCGCCCCAGTGCATGCGGAAACACAAAAAGTATCCCAGAGGAATTCCAATCAACCAGTATGCAACGCCGTTGGCGATCATCGGCGTTTTCGTGTCTCCGGCGCCGCGCAAGGCTCCGGTCGTGACTACCTGTAATCCGTCGAAAAGCTGAAACGCGGCCGCAATCAGAAGCAGGCTGGCTCCCACGTGAATCACCACCGGGTCCGGTGAAAAGGCGCGCGCAATCATTCTTGGCGCGAAGACAAACGCAACTCCTGCGCAGCCCATGAATCCGACTCCCAGCGTGATCGCTGACCATCCGGCGCGGCGTGCGCCATCAGTGTCCTGTCGTCCCAGTTGCTGGCCGACTCTGACGGCCGCAGCCGAACTGATTCCCAACGGCACCATGAAGGTGAACGCAGCGCAGTTGAGCGCGATCTCGTGTCCGGAAAGCTGCACCGGGCCGAGCCTCGCGCACAGCGCGGTTGCGGCCGCGAACGCGCCAATTTCAAGGAGAATCTGACCGGCTGCTGGCGCTCCCAGCCTGAGCAACGCTCGGATTCTGGTCAGATCAATTCTGAGCGGGCTTTCCCAATGCCTAACATTCGGTACACGCCGTTTCGATTCGACAACAGCCAGCGTGATCGCGAGCACAAGCAACATGTAAATTCGAGCGAAACAGGTTGACCATCCTGAGCCGGTGATGCCCATTGCTCGGAATCCCAAATGTCCGTAGATCAGAACCCAGTCCCCAAAGGCATTCACGACGTTCGCCGAAACTAACGCAAACATGACGGGGAGCGCGACATCGACTGCTTGCAAATATCGCCGCAGGGCGAAGTAGCCAAGCAGGGGCAGCGTACCCCAGTTCAGAGCCAAAAGGAACGGGCGCATCGGACCAACCAGTTCCAAACTGATGCCGAAGTGCTGCATCAGTACCGGCCAAAACGAGACGGCGATCATCAGCACCGGCGTAAACGTCAGCGCAAGCACCAATCCGTTCATCAGCGTGCTGCGCGCATCGTGCAAGTCTTCGCGGCCATACGCGTGCGAGACGAATGTGTCCATGCCCAGCAGCAGGCCGCTGCCAAAAATCGCTACCACGTGATACAGACTCTGGCCAAGGCCGGTGGCGCCAATGGCAATCGCGCTGTTCGGCAGCCTGCCGACCATGATCGTATCCACCACGCCCATGCTCATCCATCCGACCTCGGCCACGATGAGTGGCAGGGCAAGGCGCAGCGTCAGGCGGAAATCCTGCCCGAAAAAGCGACGAGAATCTGCTTTTTTGTTTCGAGACATGAGCTACTCACTCATTTATATATGGCTATATATGGCGAAGCGCAACCAGGCGCAGGACTTGACTAACGCGGTACAAGGCAGAGGTCGCAACACTGCGGGCTAAGAATCGAGTGCTCGATTATCTTTGCGAAATCGCGACAGCAATATAGGGCATCATCTCCGTTATTTGCGAGTGATGTCTAAACTCACCGGCGGTTTGATTTTATAGACACTCGCGAAACTTCCCTGGTTCACTGCCAGTCCCACTCGTCCGCGCGAATCGACGTAAAGCAGAGGCTGATGGAGCGGTACCTCGCTGAAGGTACGCGCGAAAGGCAACGTCATGGCCGCGCCTCCGAGCGTAACTCGCACTGTGTCTCCGTGCTGATAGCCGAGCTCCATGAACTTATCGCCATCCACATTCGTGACCAGATTGCCAAACGGGCCGTCGGTCGCAATCACCGAACCATGTGTGCCCTTGTCGTCGGTCCTGACCGGCGGCCAATCGAGGCGCACAAGCTTTTCGACTGAAACTTCCGGACCGATCTGGGCCCAATCGTCGCCTCGGGCCAGATGCGCGCCGACCGGAGAAAAAATGTCCCGGCCATGAAAGGTTGAGGAAAGCTTGGATCCGATCATCCAATCACGATTGGTGATCTCGCGCGCCCCCTCGAGGCCGTCACGATCGGCGACCAGAGTCATCAAGCCATTGTCCGGCAGCACGAAATACTGTCCGCGCTTTGATTTCACGATGACGGCTTTGCGCGTGCTGCCCACGCCGGGATCGATGACGACAACAAACACTGTTCCTGCGGGATAGTAAGGAGTCGCGCCGAACAGAAACCGGGCGCCGTCGAGAATGGAAAATGGCGTGACCTGATGGGTCAGGTCCACGATGCGCAAATCCGGAGCAATCGATAACATCACGCCTTTGCAAATTGCGACCGAGTCATCCACAACCCCAAAATCCGTCATAAAAACAATGGTAGGCTGGCTGGCGGCACGGGCTATACCGGCGCAGATCAACGCGAAGAACAGGACACAGAAGAAACATTGCGCCGATTTTTTATGCCGCTGCAGAACCGGCTTTCCGACAGAATTCTGAGTTTGACTCATGGTGGCGAACTCTCCTTGGACATTTTATGAGCCCGATAACCGATATCGGATGGTGTTTGATTTTTAATTATTAGTTCTTGCGAAACTCGGTGACTGCATAAAATTCCGCTCCATGCCGAAAGCCAGGTGAACAGCACAAATTTGCTTTCTTGGAAACGTGGCTCGCCTGGTCAGCACTATAGCAGTTCCGGCAATCTTTCTTCTCGCGGGTTGTACCAACAAGCAAAGGCAGGTCGCGCGAAAGGAGTGGTATAGTGCCTGTTTTGGAGGTGTTTCTATGTCACGCATCGTGCGCTGTGGCCTCATTCAGGCGAGCAACGAACTTGGTCCGAACCATCCGCTGCCGAAGATAAAAAAAGCCATGATCGAAAAGCACCTCGACCTCATTGAGCGAGCGGCGCGCAAGAAGGTCCAAGTCTTGTGCCTGCAAGAATTGTTTTATGGCCCGTACTTTTGCGCCGAGCAGGACATTCGTTGGTATGAACTGACCGAGCGCGTGCCGGACGGGCCGACTACAAAACTCATGCAGAAAGTTGCCACAAAGCATGGCATGGCCATCGTCGTTCCAGTTTACGAAGAAGAGATGGCGGGTTTGTATTTCAATACGGCTGCGGTCATCGACGCCGACGGCAAGTATTTAGGCAAATACCGCAAGCATCACATCCCGCACGTGCATCCCGGATTTTGGGAGAAGTTTTATTTCACTCCCGGCGATCTCGGGTACGGTGTCTTTCAAACCAAGTTCGCGCGTGTCGGCGTTTATATCTGTTATGACCGCCATTTCCCAGAAGGCGCGCGGATCCTGGGATTAAACGGAGCTGAAATCGTCTTTAATCCCTCAGCTACCGTGGCCGGGCTTTCGGAATATTTGTGGGAATTAGAACAGCCGGCGCATGCGGTCGCGAATGGATATTTTGTTGGCGCGATCAATCGAGTAGGACGGGAGAAGCCGTGGAACATCGGCGAATTTTATGGCAAGAGTTATTTCTGCAATCCGCGCGGCAAGATTATCGCCCAGGCTAGCCGTCATAAAGATGAATTGCTGGTTGCTGATCTCGATTTAGGAATGATCGAAGAGGTCCGCCGAGTTTGGCAATTCTTCCGTGATCGCCGTCCCGAAAGCTATGCGCCGCTCACGACACAGACTGGGCGAGCTGCAGCGGCCGACTAAAATTCCAATGAGCACGGTTCAAGCCTCGGCTGGTTCGAGAATCGAATCCAGCCCGCTCTACAATCCCGACCTGGCGCCGGCCACCGCCGAACGACGGCACTGGAACACCTACAACTACGCTGCATTGTGGGTCTCCATGTCGGTCAACATTCTGACCTACATGCTGGCGGCAAGCCTGATTCAAGGAGGAATGAATTGGAGGCAGGCGGTCGCCACGGTGTTCATCGGCAACAGCATCGTCCTGGTTCCGATGCTGCTCAATTCGCATCCGGGAGCGCGGTACGGAATTCCGTTTCCTGTTTTGGCGAGGGCTTCATTCGGAGTTTTAGGCGCGAATGTTGCGGCGGTGTTACGCGCTCTCGTCGCATGCGGCTGGTTCGGTATTCAAACCTGGATCGGCGGCGAAGCCATCAGCACTTTGATTTCTGTTCTCGCGCCGGGTTGGTCACACTTCGCGTATGGTCCGGCGATTTGTTTTTTTGCATTCTGGTTGATCAATCTCGCGGTCATCTTGAAGGGCATCGAGTACATCCGATTTCTTCAGGGAATCAGCGCGCCAATTCTACTGGCGGTAGGGCTTCTACTGCTCGCCTGGGCTTATCACGCGGCGGGCGGATTTGGCCCGATGCTGTCGGCGCCATCGCGGTTTGCAACATTCCCCGACTTCTTGAAGTTCCTGGTTCCGGCGTTGAACGGCACGGTTGGCTTTTGGGCTACGGTGTCTCTGAACATTCCTGACTTCACCCGATTCGCGCGCAGCCAGCGCGAGCAGATGATTGGACAGGCTCTGGGACTTCCGACAACGATGACTCTGTATTCGCTGATCGGAATTTTAGTCACGTCGGCCACGGTGGTGATTTACGGCAAGGCGATCTGGGATCCGGTGCAATTGCTGAGCCGGTTCCACTCGCCGATCGCGGTGATCATTTCCTTATTGGCTATTCTTCTTGCCACACTTAACGTGAATATCGGCGCAAACGTGGTTTCGCCGGCGAATGATTTTTCCAATCTGTGGCCGCGAAAGATTAGCTTTCGCACCGGCGGCGTGATTACCTGCTTCATGGGGATCGCGCTCATGCCGTGGAAATTGCTGGCTGACTATAAGACGTTCATTCTGGGCTGGCTGGGAGGGTATGCGGCGTTCCTAGGGCCAGTCGCGGGAATCATGATCTGCGACTATTTCGTGATCCGCCGGCGAATGCTTCTGCTCGACGATCTTTACCTGCGCAATGGCGCTTATGAATATTCTGGCGGGTTTAATTGGCGCGCGTTGGTCTCGTTGGCCGCAGGAGCGGGAACCGCGCTGGTTGGGCTGGCGATTCCGTCCCTACGAACGCTGTATGACTATTCCTGGTTTGTAGGATTTGCCGTTTCGTTTGGCGTTTACTACATGCTGATGAGATCGAATCAGCGCTTGTAGCACGCGTCCACGCCCGCTGATCATGACCCCAGGGCCAGTTCACGCGTGGGACTGGGGCAGGACTTCCTTCTTATATTGCTCCAGCGTGCCCTCTTCGTCTCCGCACATCAAGTAGATGTTGAACTGGGTCACACCCACGCTGGCCAGCTTGCGAAGCTTTTGCCGATGCGCCTCAGCCGGACCGACCAGACAGAAGCGATCGACAACCTCATCCGAAACAAATTCCGAGTTGCTGCTTTCCACTTCGCAATGTTGCTGGTAATCGTAGCCACCACGATTTCGGACGAACGAAGTTAGCGCTGCCGGCAGTTCGTCCTGCTTGTATCGCGAGATCAAGTCCACTACATGGTTTGAGACCAGGGCAGGGAACCAGCGTACATGTTTGCGCGCGGTTTCCAGATCGTCTGAAATCCACACCGGCGCCGCCGACATGACCTCAATCTTGTGCCAGTCGCGGCCAGCGGCCTCCGCGCCTTTTTTGACGAAACCTAGGCACCACTCAATGAGGTCGGGATCAGCGAACTGTAATATCACGCCATCTCCGACTCGGCCTGCGAGATCCAAAACTTTGGGGCCGTATCCCGCAACCCACACTGGCGGTGATCCCTTGGCCCAGGAAAGCCGCGTGGGCTGGCCTTCGTAGTCGATTTCATTTCCGGCCGTCAGCTCGCGAAATATTTTTATCGCGCGCTCCAGGTCGCCTGCACCGACTGGTTTTTTCCCCAATACACGACGCGAACTGTCTCCGCGCCCGATGCCAAGCTGCATGCGTCCGCCGGAGATCAGGTTAAGAGTCGCAAATAAACTGGACGTGACAGTCAGATCGCGAACCGCAGGATTAGTAACGCATGTCCCGAGGTGCATGTTTTTCGTGTTGGCGGCCATCAACGTCAATAAAGGATAGGGTTCCAGCCACAGAACGTGTGAGTCGAAGACCCAGCCATATTGAAATCCGGAGGCCTCGGCTTGGCGCGTAAGCGCGAGAATGCGCTCGACCGACATGTCAGGTTTGATGGTGATGCCAAATTTCATGGTCTTTATTTAACAAGCTAAGGCGGGCAGTTTAGCATAAAATTCCTGTTCCACTCCGCAGAGACAAACATGGGCTTCGACACGATCATCACAAACGGGCGCGTAGTCACGGCAACCGACACTTACGCCGGCGATGTGGCTATCAGCAATGGAAAGATTGGTGCAATTGGCGAAAATCTTCCGCGTGAAAATGCCACGCACATTATCGACGCAGCTGGAAAATACGTGCTTCCCGGAGGAATCGACGTTCACACTCACCTGGACATGCCGTTCGGAGGCACCACCAGCTCGGATGATTTCGAGACCGGCACGCGCGCTGCGGCGTTCGGTGGCACGACGACCCTGATCGACTTCGCAATCCAATACAAAGGCCAGACGCTGAGAACCGCGTTCGACACCTGGATGCAAAAGGCTTCCGGCAAAGCAGTCTGCGATTACGCGTTTCATTGCATCATTACCGAGCTCGCCGACGCGCAGCTCGAAGAGATGAATGCTCTGGTTCGCGAGGGTGTGACCAGCTTTAAGCTCTTCATGGCTTATCCCGGCGTTTTCATGCTGGACGACGGTAGCATCTTTAAAGCCCTGCGGCGAACCGCGAATAACGGCGGACTGGTGTGCATGCACGCGGAAAACGGCAATGCGATTGACGTGATTGTGCAGCAGGCTCTCGCGGAAGGGAGGAAAGCGCCGAAGTATCACGCCTTGACTCGGCCGACTACCGCGGAAGCGGAAGCCACGTCGCGGGCGATTGCGCTAGCAGAAATGGCAGGAGCGCCAGTCTATATCGTGCACCTGAGTTGCAACGATGCTCTTGAAAAAGTGCGTGAAGCGCGTGATCGCGGGCTTCCCGTTTATGCGGAAACCTGCCCACAATATTTGTATCTTTCGATCGAGAACTTCGACGTGCCTGATTTTGAAGGAGCAAAGTACGTTTTTACCCCACCGCTCCGTGAGAAGTGGCACCAGGAAAAACTATGGAACGGATTGAAACGCGATCACCTGCAAGTGGTCTCGACCGATCATTGTCCGTTCTGCTTCAAGGAACAGAAAGAACTGGGCCGAGGTGATTTCACCAAAATCCCTAATGGAGGGCCCGGGGTCGAGCACCGCATGAGCCTGATTTATTCCGGCGGAGTCGCGGCAGGGCGCTTCAGCGTGAACCGCTTTGTTGAGCTGGTCTCGACTACGCCTGCAAAGCTTTTTGGTCTCTATCCGCGGAAGGGAACCATTGCTGTCGGAAGTGACGCCGATCTTGTCATCTTCGATCCTGATCGCAAGCACACCATCAGCGCGAAGACTCATCACATGCGCGTGGATTATTCGATGTTTGAAGGAATCCAGGTGACCGGCATGCCGAGCACGGTGCTCTCACGCGGTCGCGTGGTGGTTGATAACGATAAATTTCTCGGCAGCGCTGGTGCGGGCGAATTCGTGAAAAGGTCTACTTATTCGCAGCCGTAAGCGCAGGTTGGTTCTGAACCCCGGAATTCTCGACCTCGGAATCCGCCAGGCTCAGCGCCTCGTCGAGCACCGAGACTCCGCGATCGATCTCCTCTTTCGAGATGATGAGCGGCGGAGCGATCACGAAGTGGCTCATCCACGCCTGGATGTAAACGCCGTTGCTCATCGCGCGGGCCGCGACCTTATCGACCAGCATCGGCCTGCCGGCGACTTTGTCCTCGCCAGTATTGAACGGGGTTTTGGTCTTTTGATTTGTCACCAACTCGACTGCCCAGAACATGCCAATTCCGCGCACGTCGCCAATCGATGGATGCTTTGGCTTCAGAGCGGCTAATTTCTGCCCCAAGTAAGCTCCCATCTGCGTGGCGCGCTCATTCAGTTTCAGCCGCTTCATTTCGTTAATGGACGCGATAGCCGGCGCAAGCGTCAGAGGATGCGCTTCATACGTGTGCCCGTGCGAGAAGAAATGCTCGTCGAAATAGGACGCGATTTTCGCCGTCGTCGCGCATAGCCCCAGCGGAATGGCGGCGTTGGTAATTCCCTTGGCCGTAGTCAGAATGTCGGGTTGCACATTCCAGTTGTCGACCGCGAACCATTTACCGGTACGGCACCAGCCGCTCATCACTTCATCAGCGATTAGGAGAACTCCATGGGCATCGCAAATCTGGCGCAGGCGCGGCAGATACTCCTTGGGCGGAACGAGCACGCCGTTTGTGCCCACAACCGGTTCCAGAATCACGGCCGCGACGTCACTCTCATTCGCAATCATGTGCTCGATGTATTCGACGCATGCGATTCCGCAACCCGGATAAGTGTGAAGGATTGGGCACTTATAGCAATTAACTTCGGGAGCAAAAATCACGCCTGGAATCTTGCCGGCTGGTTCCATGGCCCAGCGGCGGGGATCGCCCGTGGCAGCGATCGATCCCATCGTGGAGCCGTGATACGAACGATAGCGAGAGATAATTTTCGTTTTCCCGGTCACCATGCGTGCGATCTTGAAAGCCGCTTCATTGGCCTCGGTCCCGGAAGTCGTGAAGAAAAATTTCTCGAGCCCTTTCGGCAGCACTTCGAGCAAGAGCTTGCTCAACTCGGCGCGCACCTCGGTCGCCCAGCCCGGTCCAACGTATGCCAGCTTCTCCGCCTGGTCCTGAATTGCCCGTACTATGGCGCGGTTCTTGTGTCCGAGCGTGACGCACATCAACTGCGCCGAAAAGTCGAGATACTTCTTTCCGTCGGCGTCGGTGAAATGGCAATCTTCGGCGTCAACCACGTAAAGGGGCGCCCAGCCCTTCTGGCGACGCCATGTTCCGTAGGTGTAGTGAGTCGTAAGTTCTTTGACTTGCGATGATGTCAGCGTCTCTGCCATGTTCGCCCCCAAACTGCCTTCTCCATTGGACGAATTAGTCTATCGAAATCTCCCGCCCAAGGAGAAAATATATACTTAATCGGTGAGATCAGAGACCGTTGAAGGCGAGACTGATCGTCTTCTGCGTAATAGAATTGGAAGGCGTTTTCGGGAATGGAAGTGACGCCGGGAGGAGAAAACAAATGACAACGAGCGCATTGACGCCCGAGGACACCCGAGTTTCCGAGAAGGCGGGCGCGCGAGTGCTGCAGAATTTTGTCGGTGGGCGTTGGATCGCTGCGCAGGCTCCCGGCCGTCTCGATGTGACCAATCCTGCGAATGGTGAAGTGTTGGCGCAGGTTCCTCTCTCCGGCCGCGACGACGTTGAAGCCGCAGTTTCGGCTGCCAGCACTGCTTTTCCGGAGTGGCGTTCCCGCGCCGTAGGAGATCGCACGCAATATATCTACGCGCTCCGCGAACAATTACTGAAACGAATTGACGAGCTCGCAGCCTCGATCACTCGTGAGGGCGGCAAAGTGCTCTCAGACGCGCGAGCTGAGGTGACCCGCGCCATCGAAGTATTGGAAGTTGCGTGCGCTACTCCAATGACCATGCAAGGCAGAGTGCTCGAAGGGGTGGCACGTGGAATCGACACCGAGACGGTTCGCCAGCCACTTGGAGTTTGCGCGGCGATCACGCCGTTTAATTTCCCAGCCATGGTCCCGATGTGGTTTCTGCCCTTCGCAATTGTGTGCGGAAACACTTTTATTCTGAAGCCGTCAGAGCAGGTGCCTCTCACGTCTGAGTTGATCGGTCACATTCTGAGTGACATCGGGTTGCCGCCGGGAGTTGTAAACATCGTGCATGGCGCGCATGACGCGGTGAACGCAATTCTCGATAGCCCTGGCATTCGCGCAGTGTCGTTCGTTGGGTCGGTCAATACCGCGAAATATATTTACCGGCGATCTGCCGAAAAAGGCAAGCGCGTGCAGGCGCTCGGTGGCGCAAAGAATTATATGGTTGTCATGCCGGACGCGGTTGTGGACAAGACCGTGGCGAATGTTTTGGGCAGCGCATTTGGCAACGCCGGCCAGCGCTGCATGGCAGGATCGGTGCTGGTGACAGTCGGTGCGGCGCAGAAAACAATCATGCCTCGACTGAAAGAAGAAGCACAAAAACTGATAGCAGGCGAAGGGACAAACCCGAAGGCCGCACTAGGTCCCGTGATTTCGAGCGCGGCGTGTGACCGGGTCCACGACTGCATTGAAAGTGGAATCAAAGAAGGAGCGGAACTGCTGGTTGATGGCCGGCGTCCATCGGGAGTTCCCGATGGCGGCAATTTTGTTGGGCCTACCATTCTGAACAACGTGACAGCGGAGATGCGTGTGGCGCGCGAAGAAATTTTCGGTCCGGTGCTCTCAGTGATGCATGTAGATACTTTGGATGACGCCATCGCGCTTGTGAATCGCGATCCGCGTGGCAACGGCACATCCATTTTCACGGAGAACGGGGCCGCAGTGCGCGAGTACACTCGCCGAATCGAAGTCGGCATGGTGGGAGTAAATATCGGCGTGGCGGCTTCACCTGCTTACTTCCCGTTTTCCGGATGGAAAGATTCTTTCTTCGGCGATCTGCACGTTCACGGATGGGATGCGGTCGAGTTTTTCACGCGTAAGAAAACGGTCACTTCGCGTTATTTCTCCGCTGGCGAGACAGGGAAATACTTTGTGGAGCAGGGCGAGAAGCACTAACGCGGCCGCGGCGCCACACCGAATCTGACTCGCCCTGTAACATGCATCATTGTCGAGCCAGTTCCACACGCCGGTTTCGAGCGCGACCCTCGATCGTATCGTTTGTGTCCACGGGATGCGATCGGCCAAAGCCCGTGGTGCTCAAGCGATCACCGGCAACGTCATATTGTGACACCAGCGCTGTTTTTACTGACGCCGCCCTTCGCTTGGATAGATCGAGGTTGTAAGCGTCACCTCCAATATTGTCGGTGTTGCCTTCGACGCTGAGCTTCCAGTCCGGGTGATCACGCATGACCTGGGCAATTTCCTTAAGGACCTTGTCGGATTCAGGGCGCAGCTGGTCGCTACGAAAATCGAAGTAGATGTCATAGATTTTCACGCGGCCAGTTTTCTCCAGTTCTTGTTCCAGCCGGTTGCCTCCGCCCGCGCCGCCACCACCGCCTCCTCCCCCTGCCCCGGCTCCAGCGCCTCCACCGCCTCCTTCGGATGCTGCACCTGCGCCAGCGCCGTCTGCGCTTCCCCCACCTCCACCGCCTGCTCCTGCTCCGGCTCCGGCGCCGCCGCCCCCTCCACCGCCCGCGCCACCGCCGGCTCCTGCAGCTCCGCCACCTCCGCCAGTGTTTTTATCCTCATCCCAATAGATTTTGGTGACTTGCTCGCGGCCAAGTGTCGCGGAAGCTGCGGCGAGGAACATTGGATTGTCTACATCGTCGAGGACGTAAACGTGCCCTTCCTGCCCGTCCGGATGTTTGCAGAGCACGTCTATTACCGGAAGTTCAACCGGCTGATCATTGACGAGTACCGGAAACGCCAGGTCGGAACTGCCTTGCCTGTAAATGGTGTATTTGATGGGAGGCGTGTCCATGTCTTGCTGGCTCAAGCCTCCTACTCCGCCCGGGGCAAAGTTCATCATCTTCTTGAGCAAGTCCTGGCTGGCAGCGTCACTGGAGGCATTATCAGAACCAGACGCCATAGCATTCTTGAACGATTTCAACACAGCTCGGAGCGGATCTTCGTGAAAGATAGTCTCCAATTGGCCCGTCGTCTTAAGCGCAATGAATTCCTTTTTCGAAAGGCCCATGGCCGTCGTGCCGGGACGTTTTTCGTCCCGCCCCTCACGGCAAAAATAGCCATCTGTGTCGTTGGCGTTTTCCATGTCGGTGCGAAATACAGTGCGTCCGCATTGAATAGTCCGAGGTTTGTCCGACTTACTTGAGCTTCCGCCCAGCAAGCGATCAAGGTTGTCGCCAGAGGGAAACTGCTGCGAAGCTTTGATGTGGACAGCTTCATCAGTAACCGAATCCACGACGAAGATGGATTCGAAATCTCCACGCAGCGGATCACTTCCGGTGTTGATGGTGCGGAGCGACTTGCGAAGCGGAATTTTGCTGGTTGGCGCGGATGCAAGTTCTGCCGGAGCGAGCTTCCAGGTGGGGAGAGGTTGAGGCTTGTTCTCTTGACCGCCCGCTGCGGCGATCATTCCGGCAAGGTCATCGTGCTTGTACGCCTGCTGGACGGCCGAGACGCGCTTTTTCGCGACATAGCCGACGTACATCAAACCGCCGGCTAATGCGAGTCCCGCCAGAACGAACAGGATTACGGCTGCAATGATCAACTTGAAAACAAATCCCGACTTTTTCGGTGGAGCGGGTGCGGCCTGCACGGGCGCAGTTTGGACGGCAGCGGCCTGAGGTGATGAGGCAAACACTTGTGGAGCGGCCGGAGCTACCGTTTGTGAAGGCTGGTTAACGCCGGCACGCGTGCCGCACTTCGTGCAAAAGCTGGAAGTGCCAGTCAGCTCAGAACCACAACCGGTGCAGAAGCGCTTCGCCGGTTCTGCAGCAACTGGCTGGCTGCGGCGCGTCCCGCAAGACATGCAAAACGACTGTCCCTCGGCGAGAGAAGCTCCACATTTCACGCAAAAGCTGGCCATATTTTTATCTCCTTCCTCTAGCGTCAGAGATCAGGCTTGGGTGAGCCTTCACTCGAAGCCTTTCAGAGCCCGCGATACTATTCCCGGCACGCCACCTTGAATTCCGAATAGCTGCCTTCGCGCAGCGTGACTTGAGTGTCCTCATATTCCGCAGGAGACACGCGCGATCCCTGCGGCCTGAGTGTTCCGTCGGGCAGGAACGCAGCTGAAAGGGTCTTGTGATCGTCGGCGATCAATTCGCCTTGGCCCCAGTGTCCGTATAACTCGAAACTCGGACGGCTGTCTGGCTTAATGATTGAAGCGTCATGCCAGTTGCGGAAGTACATGTTAATCGGCTTGCCGAGAGTGTTGACGTAGTATCCCCAAGGCATGCCACCGCCCAGAGTCAGATAGAAGTGCTCACCCCTGGGCGTACAAAGCCAAGCTTTTCCCGTGACGGGTGTGCTCGGAACCACTCTGCCCCGGCTGTGCATGTTGGGATAAATCTCCACGTAAAGAAAATGATCTCCCGCGGTCTTCGACTTCATCTGGCCCCAGCCATGCCAGTATCCAAGTGGATGGAGATTCCCGCCCATAAAGAACGCCCAGGGATTTAAAGCGACATAGAGCACTCCCAAGCCAACCAGCAGCAGGAATAAGCCAAACGCTTGTCCAAAGCAGCCCAATCGTATGGCCCCAGCCTGGGAGGAAGGGGCTCTACATTTCACGCCAAAACTGGCCATCGGTGAGCCTCCTTCCTCTCGCGCCGAAGTCGCGTGCAAATCCAACGGAATCCCGCGCCGCCATGTTCTTAATTCAGTTTGCCGGACAGCTTGCGCTGAGCCACTTGCCCGTGTACGTGGCGTGGCCCTTCATGGTTTGCCCGTTAGTCGTTAAAGTAATGTCGAAAGTTCCTGTGCCGTCTTGTGGATCCGACATATGAACTATCCCGTGGACATCGGCGGTCGAGCCATTGCCCTTCTGGCACGATGACCCTTGTACTTCCATGTTGGTGCCATCCGACTTCAGAACTGTCCAAGCGCAATGTTCCCCTGGTTCTGCCCACGGATTAGAGTTCAAATCTTTTGCCTTTACGCACGAGTTGTACTTCGATGGCTGCGCATTCTTCATCATGGCCGCGTATTGCGGTGGAAGCCCTGTCCATGTGACAGTCTGGGTGATTTGCCAAAGACCAGTTTTTGCGTTTAGCGGCTGCGCGCTTTGCGTTTGCGCAAGTGCCAACCACGTACCGAAACAAATCACCGCGACTGCTATTGCGTTTCTCATTTCATCCTCCGTCGAGATTTTTGATCAGCGTCGAACGTATTCGATTCACGTAAACAGCTATCCACGAACAACTCATCGGTGGTTCAAATTTCGGTTGCGACCAGAGTGGCCAAATCGTTTACTGCTTTTTCGGAAGATCCGCCCGACGAACTGATCTCGATGTAGTAGCGCACCCTGCCTTTCAGCACGTGAATCGCACCCTTCGTGTCAATGTAGGCGGAGTCGCCGATCGCCGGTTTTGACTTTGCCGGGAACCACACCGACAACTTGTCGAAGTTCTGCTTCGCCTGCGCCGGCGACGAGTCCACGTAAGCGATAAACGTCACTCTTGAGTGCTGCTTCTTGGAGGAGTACTCGCACTTGGTTCCCGAAGGCTGGCCCGCATAAGGCGCTGGCCATGTACCTTTCTCGGCTGCATCGAAAGCTTGCCCGAGCGTCTTCTGTAACTGTTCCGGCGTGAGCAGTGAGCACAGATCCGAAGGCGGATCCTTCGCCCAAGCAGAACCGCCAGTTAGCGCAAACACTGCTCCGATGATGATGAGTGCAGCCCGAACACCGCAGATCCGACTAACTCGCATTGTGATGCTCCTTAGAGTTGAATTTTTGTGCGTCACTTCTTCGTGACAGATCCTTCGTAATGCGTCTTCTTCACCGAGCCGTCTTTGGCGTCCTGTTCAAAGTCGATGTTGTACTGCAAGACGCAATTTGCCTCGGTCAGCACCCACGCCGAACCGGAGATGCTGTAGTCCTTCAGCTGGCCCGACATGAGCAGCGGAGTTTTGTCGAGCTGGCTCTGATGGCTCGTGTCCACCACGTACTTAACGGTTTCGTATCCATTCACGTTTTCAGGACCGACTCGCGTGACAGTCGGCTTACTGATGAACAATCCCCATGGCGTACCGCCCAAAGCCATGCCGTTGCCTCCAACCCTCCAGCCTGCCTGGTCGGCGCGTGTGTAGTGGTTCGTGTGAGTAGTCTCAGCGAATCCCTCACGGATCAAAATTGGCGTCGCGCCTGGCATCTTGCTGAGTTCTCGATCCATGTCAGTTACGTGATGGCGCTCGCTGATTGTCTGGTCGAGCGTGTCACCAGCAAGGTCTGCTTCGAAGTCCTTCGACGATCCATCACTTTCATTGACCTTGTTCGAAAAATGCAGTGGCTGCGCGAGCGGCGGACCTTGGGTAAGGGTTTGGACGCAGTAACTTCCCCCATCGAATTGGCGCTCCAAAGGATTAGAAACATGAGTTGACTCTCTACCGCTATCGTTATCCTTCGCCTTGTGGGAAGGCTTGGAGGTGCATCCCAATAAGGGGAACAGGAGCATTAAGCTCACGTGCAAAATCAACCGAACCGGCGAAAATACTTTCTTTAGGTTCATGTCGCGCCTCCTTTTTGCATCTCAACTGGCGCTTTTATTCGAATCAGCGTCCGAGTTTCCAGCGGTCTTCTTCGTCACCGTGCCCTCATAGCCGCCGTGCCTATCCCACCTGCTTGGCTGCTATCGCTCCGATGATCGGAATGCGAAATTCGCGATTGCTGTAGGCCTGGTACATCAGGAAGATCCAGAACCCAAATAGCCCGAGGGAGATCACCAGGCCGACTGGCAGTAGCAATAGCGCCATCCACGCGCTCACGGACGTAAGTGCATCCACGAGAATCCACCACGCGACCCGGAATACAATTCCGAACGCGCTGTACAGAATCGATTGCATTGCATGAAAGCGCACAAAGCGGTCGTGCTTATACGGCTCGATCACGAGAAAAATGATTCCGGTGATGAAGCCGAGAATGTAGGCCAGCGCACCGGCCACATTCGAAGTCAACCCGGAAGCGGTTGCCGGCGCGGGGCCGCCAACTGCAACAGGTTGCATGACTGGAGCGGACGCTTGCATTGTTGGCGCCGCGGCCTGCACCGCCGTAGGTTGAGTTGCGGCTCCGACCGGTTTGCCGCAGCTTCCGCAGAAGCCGGTTTCTTGAGTTACTGCTGCTCCGCAATTTGCACAGAATGCCATGTGAGTGTCTCCTTTTTGTTAGCTCTTGCCGATGTCTTCGCACAACTTCATTCCAGGCGGATCAACTTTCGTCTGCGTTTTTTTGAAGATCTCTTTGTTTAGTTTGCCGAGCGAAACGCCCGCGAGTTCCGCCCCTGCTCCGACTTGAGCTACGAATGTCAAGTCATAGCGCGAACACGGAGTAATAGCGGAATTTCCCGAAAAGCTGGAAGCCGAGGTACCAATCGTTTGAAAATAGGCAGCTGCATCAGTCGATAGAGTTTGCTTGAGAAGCTTTCCGAGATGAATCCCGTTCTGTTGGAAATTTTGATATTGGTCAGGACTCAGTAATCGTTTTGCGACTTGGTCGGCAATCTTATCGACGATATCGACCGCTTTTTGGGTGTCGAGCTTGCCGATTTTGTTCAGGCCAATCGAGAGTTCGATTCGTGGCGCACAAAACGCGACCACCATTCCTAATGGTGCGGTCGGCGAAAGATCCTGGTGATCCCCGAGCGCAATGTCGCCGGTTAGATTGCCATCTGCATCGACGTTTCCTGGTTTCACCTTGAAATGCTGATATCCGTCGTAGGTGATTCGAAACTGCCCTTTGGTGTACTCGGAACCGCCGGTGATTGCCGGGTGAATCAGAATCGCCGCGCTAACCTCGAGGTTGAACGGAATGCCACCAGTCAATGGCGCCAGCGGAACGTCAACGGCGCCCGGAAGCTTGATACGGCTCTCATCGGCTCTTACCCCGCCGGAGTTCGTCGCCACCGACCACTGAAAATTCATAACTCCGTTGAGATTCTTGAAGGCTGTTTCCATCTTTTGCACCGTGCTCTGTTGAATGCCGATGTCAGACTCGAATCCAAAGTTGGAGACGTAACCTTGCCCTGCAATCAGGGCTACGAAACCACCAACCTCCTTCTTGAGAGTGATGTTGAGATCGGTCTTGCCTTCGCCGGGAGTGGCTTGATAGGTGGTGTCCCAATCGTCGACGATCGCGCTCTGGATGCCTTTGAAGACGTTGCCGTAGAAATCCTTGGTTCCCTGTGCCTGCGCCTTGTTTGCCATTACGTTTTCTGGGCTCTGCGCGTATGCAGGTTCCGCAAAAAGATCTCCCAGGGACCAGAACGACTTTGGCTTCCGCACCTCGGCTTGCACTGCGCCAAAACGGACGGGCATTTGAATGTGAATGTCCCCATCCTGCACAAGGTCTGTAAGCGCCGCCTGCTCGGTTAAGACGATCACGCCGTCCGGCGTCTGCTCCGCTGCGAGAACCTTTCGAACGATGAGATTCTTGATCATCAGGACGTCGCCCGCATGCAGCGCTCGGGCAGTCGAATTGGAGGAATCAAACAGTAACGCGTTCTCATACGTGCTCACTCCGATAATCGCGTGCCTACCTTCGTCTTCCTCCATGACGTGCACATTGGGACGATATGTCACATGTGCATATCCAGAACCTTGGGCGGGTAGCGGCTGTTGCTGTCCATTAGAGCCTGTGCTCGCAACCCGCTGAGAGGTGTTTCCAGTTTGTTGTTGACCAGAGCTTTGGTTACTTTTCTTGCTGCAGCCGACGCCCAGCAGCAGAGCAGAAACCGCCGTGACAATCGCAATCCATCTTCCGGTTTGCCAATTTCCAAATGTTTTCATCACTGCCTCCTTGCCGCGCCACCAGATCGATCGTTCGGGCTCAACATCACTCCGCATCCATCGAGACCTGGAAGGTCCACGCAGCGTCGAACATGAGGCCATCGCCTTGTGCCCGGGCGACATCGCCTCCCGAGAATTTCTTCTCCCTCGAAACGGGACGGAGCACCACTGCATATTCCCCGGGCATCAAGGGCGAATTCGGCGAGAGCTTGTACTCTCCGGCTTTCACTTTCTCCGCATTCACCGCAACCCGCTCTTCAAGAAACGAAGAGTAGATTTGCCAATCCGCGGCCGGACTCGAGCGCATGTCTTCCTTACCCTGAGTTGCGCCGACGATGCGGCACGTATTTTGCGCAGGCGTGAGCTTGACGATCGTGGGTTCGTAATCATCCGGAGTAACGCCGAGGGTGCGCGAGAAATTGACCGAGAATTTGGGCGAACTCGTCTGCAGAACGGTGGTTGAAGCAGGCGCCGGAACTCCCCAGACATAGGTGACCATAGGCTTGCGATGGCCCATAAGTCCGGTGAACACGTTTCCTGCTTGCCCCATCGTGGAACCGGCCATCGGCGAGTTCATGTGCATGGCCGTGTCCATCGCAACCGTGTTTACTCCCACCTGCATCGCCTGGCCCACGGCAGAATCGGCAGCCAGGTTTTTCATAGACGAAGGCTTGGTTTTTGTTTCCGCCAACTGCGTTTTTTCCAGAGGAATCTCCTTGGACGACATTCCCTCGACAATAAAAACTTTCGGCATGCGCGACTTGGAAACTGGTGCGGCTGCCGCAGCGCTTTCGGCCGTGGAATTAGGCCCGGGCTTCGGAGTGGCTGTCC
>Ga0209580_10000270_pt1 | contig 31648 bp, 31 predicted proteins | sample Coa_R1_5_FD_187153 | JGI IMG/M metagenome (GOLD analysis project Ga0209580, IMG submission 187153) | Surface soil microbial communities from Centralia Pennsylvania, which are recovering from an underground coalmine fire - Coalmine... | ecosystem: Environmental > Terrestrial > Soil >... | reverse complement strand
ACGTCTGGCTGCGCATCATTATCGCCATGCGCCGCGATCGCCGGTCGTACGATGAGGCTTTGTTCCTTAAGGCTCGCTCTGCTCATCCGTCCCTTGCCCTTATGCTCTTGACATAGGGAGTCTTGTCGCGAGTGTTTAGGACGACGCGATGCTGTTCCAGATGTCCGCGGCCAGCTTCCAGGAGTTGTCGGCGCCGCGCTTCCAGACCACTACGTATTTCACGGTGTCCGTCGACGCGCTGCCGCCCTGCGGCTGTATCTCCAGGGTGGCGTTGCCGATTTCATATGCCAGATCGCCGCTGGATTCGACATCGAGGGTCGTCAGTTGGATGCTTCGGACGCCCATGGCCATGGCGCCCTTCCAAAAGTCCTCAATGGCCTTTCTCCCTCTGATCATCTGACCGTTCGGCGGAAGCACGGCGGCGTTTTCGGTGTAAAATGCCGCGACGGCGGCGGTATCCCCGCTGCTGAACGCCCTGCCGATCTCCCTGTTGGCGGCCTCGATATCTGTGCGGACCATGCCGACTCCCCCTTTCCGGATTGGTTTCAACTGCCGCGCGTCCTTGCGCACTGATCATCGAATACGTCAGAATCACAACACGGCCAATCGGCGATGGAGACGACCCAACGCGTAACGCGACGCAGAGAACGGAAGCCGGCGGCGGAAGAAGTCCAGTTACGAGAGGGATGGTTCTGGAAACGTGGCCCTGCTTCGCGGTAGCGCAGCGATTTCCTCTCGCGTCCTGCCGGCCCGAGACAGGTGGCGCGGGCGCGCCGGGAAAGGGCCGCGGGTGCCGGGGCCGAACTGATGGGTACCTGGGCCGTTGATCGGGAACCCCATCGTCAGTCCGTACACCGTCCTGCTGTCATCCAAGGGGGCTCGTCGATGACACCGGAGCGACGCCACGTCGACATCTCGGCGGACATGGGCGAATCACTCGGCCCGTGGCCCATGGGTCAAGACGACGAAATCGCGCCCTACCTGACGTCGGCGCATATCGCCTGCGGATTTCACGCCAGCGACCCGGCGACGATTCGCCGGACGGTGGAGATGCTGGCCCGGCAGCGGGTGGCGATCGGCGCACACCCCGGGTATGCTGACCTGGTCGGCTTTGGACGGCACAAGATGGACCTCACGCCGCCCGAGGTTGAGAATCTTGTGCTCTACCAGGTGGCCGCGGTCAAGGGGATCGTGGAGGCGTTCGGCGGGCGTCTGCAGCACGTCAAGCCGCACGGCGCGCTCTACAACGTCGCCGAAGTGGACGACGGCACGGCGGGGGCGATCGTAGCCGCGGTGAAGCGCCTCGACCCGCGTCTCGTCATCGTCGCCACGCCGGCCTCGCGCCTCTTCGCCCAGGCGGCGGCGGCCGGGGTTCCGGTGGCGCGCGAGTTTTTCCTCGACCGCGGCTATATGTCCGACGGCACGCTCGCGAGCCGGCGGCGGCCGGACGCGATGCTCACGGACTCCGAAGCGATGTGCCGGCGCGCTGTGACGGCGGTACAGGAAGGCCGGATACCCACCGTGGACGGCGGGACGGTGAACGTGGGCGTCGACACCATTTGTCTGCACGGCGACCACGCTCCCTCGCGCGTCGCGGTGCGCATTCTACGGAGCATGCTCGAGCGGGGCGGCGTGGAGGTCTCAGCCCTCGGCACGTGGATCGCCGCCTGACGTATCGGGTCATCGGCCGGCCGCAGCCCCGGTTCGACGCGGCCGACAAAGCGCGGGGCGCCACGCGCTACGCGGCGGACTGGCATCTGCCGGGTCTCCTCGCCGGAGGGATTGTCCGGTCCGTGCACACGGCCGCGCGCATTCGCGTCGACGTCTCTCGCGCCCGCGCGCTGCCGGGCGTCGCGGCCGTGCTGACCGCGGACGACGTCCCGCACAACGCGGTCGTCGAGGATCCGACCGGCCTCGGCCTCATCCGGTTCCCTACCCCGCTCTTGGCGGCCGGGCGTGTACGGTTCCAGGGCGAACCGATCGCCCTCGTCGCCGCGGACTCAAGCGGCGGGGCGCGGGCGGCGCTCGAGGCGATCGACGTCGAGTATGATCCGCTGCCCGGCGTCTTCGACGTCGAGCGGGCGCTGGAGCCGGACGCCCCGCGCGTGCACGACGAGCGGGACAACCTTCTGATGCATTGGAAGCTGCGGCGCGGCGACGCCGCGGACGCGCTCCGGCGCGCCGACGTGGTGGTCGAGGGTACGTACCGCACGCAGCGCGTGGACCACGCCTACCTCGAGCCCGAAGCGGGGGTCGCCTGGACCGACGCGGACGGCGTGATCAATATCCGGTCGTCGTCACAGGTGATCGAGCACTTCCGCGAGATCGCGTCCGTGCTGGGGCTGCCGCACAATCGGGTGCGCGTAATCGCACCGTTCCTGGGCGGCGGGTTCGGCGGCAAGGAGGACATGACCGTCGAGCCGTACCTCGCGCTGCTGGCCTGGAAGACGGGCCGGCCGGTACGCATGGTCTGGAGCCGTTACGAATCGCTGCTCGCGCGGCCGAAGCGGCACCCGTTCATCATGCGGTACCGGACCGGCGCCGGGCGCGACGGCCGCCTCCTGGGCCAGGAAATCACGCTGCTTGCCGACTCGGGGCCCTATCCCCTGCTCAGCCCGCGCGTGCTGTTCGCCGCCCTCGTCGTCGGCTGCGGTCCGTACCGCGTTCCTCACGTCCGCATCGACGCCAAGGCGATTCTGACCAACAACGTCCCGTCGAGCGCCATGCGCGGGTTTGGCGCGATGCAGGTCACGTTCGCCTACGAGTCGCAGATGGACGCGCTCGCCGCGCGGCTCCGCCTGTCCCCGGACGAGGTTCGGGCGCGGAATTTCTTACAGAAGGGCGACCGGCTGCCGACCGGGGAGACGATCGACACGCAGGTGGCGCTGCCCGAGTTGGTGCGCCGGGCCCGCGCCGAATTGGGCGAACCCAGCCGGCCCTCCGGCCCCGCGGCGGCCGTCGGCCGGGGGTTCGCCTGCAACATCCAGCCGTACGGCCGGACGGTGTGGTTTCGCGACCGCGCCGGGGCCTGGCTCGGTTTCGAGAACGACGGATCGCTGGTGGTGCGCTCGGGCGTGCCGGACCTCGGCGGCGGGCAGGCGGCGGCTCTCGCGCAGATCGCCGCCGAAGTGCTTGGCGTGACGCTCGACCGCGTCACCGTTCACTTCGGCGACAGCGCCCTCACGCCGCTCGCAGGGGGGACGTTTGCGACGCGCCAGCTCTATATGTCGGGCAACGCCGTCCTGCAGGGTGCGCGCGAACTCCGGGCCCGTGTGGCGCCGATCGCGGCCGCGCTCTTGGAAGCGTCCGAGGCGGACCTCGACTTCGCCGACAACCATGTCGGCGTGGGCGGCGCACCGCGGCGGCGCGTCCCGTGGGCCGCGGTGATCGCGGAGTGCGGGCGGCGCGGCGTCGCACCCGCGCACCTCGCCACGTTCCACGCGGAACAGGCGCCGCCGGTCGACCTCGAGACCGGACAGGGCCGGACCTTCCCCGACTACACCTTCGGGTGCCATGCGGTAGAGGTGGAGCTGGACACCGAGACCGGGGCCGTGCGTCTTCTCAAGTACGCGGCCTGCCACGACGTGGGCCAGGCCATCAATCCGCAGAGCGTGGAAGGTCAGATCCAGGGCGGGGCCGCGATGGGCCTGGGCCAAGCGTTGACGGAGGAAGTCACATTGGAAAACGGCAACAACCTCAGCACGTTGTTCGCCAACTATCTCATTCCGACCGCGCTCGATCTGCCGGATCTCCGGCCGGTGGTGGTCGAGTCCGGGGAGGGCAAGGGGCCGTTTCAGGCGCGCGGCATCGGCGAGCCCCCGACCGGACCGCCGCCGGCGGCGATCGCGAGCGCGATCGAAGCGGCGGCCGGCGTCCGCCTGCGCGAACTGCCGATGACCCCGGAGCGGGTCCTGCGGGCGCTCTTGGAACGCGGGCCGGGCCCGTCCGGGGAGGCGCCCGCGGGCGGCCGTGCGCCGTCGCCGGCGGGCGGGAGGCCGCGGTGATGCCGGACGCCCAGTTTGGCGTGGCGCTCGAGAATTTCTGTCCCGCGCCCGCGGAGCCGAGTATCGACGCGATCGTCGCCTACTGCGCCAAGGCGGAGGCACTCGGGTTCGCCTCCGCGTGGGCATGGGACCACATCCTGCTCGGAACCAAGCGGCCGTTCCCGTTTCTCGAGTCACTGTCGACCCTGACCGCGGTCGCGATGCGCACCGGGCGTCTCGCGCTCGGCGTCGGGGTCCTGGTGCTGCCGCTGCGCAACCCCGTCGTGCTCGCCAAGGAGCTGGCGAGCCTCGATCAGATTTCCAATGGCCGGCTCCTCCTGGGCGCCGCGGCGGGCTGGTACGAGCGCGAGTTTCAGGCCTGCGGCGTTCCGTTTGCGGAGCGCGGCAAGATTTTCGTGCGCAACCTCGAGATCGTCCGGCGGCTGTGGACGGAGGATCAGGTGGACGGGACCGTGGATCGCTACGTCTTCCGCCAGGCCGCGATGAGGCCGAAGCCGGTGCAGCGGCCGCATCCGCCGGTGCTGATCGGCGGCTACGTCGACGTGGTGCTGCGCCGCGTCGCCCGCCACGGCGACGGCTGGCTGACCTACTTTTACACGCCTGAAAGTTTCCGCGGCGCCTGGGCGAAGATCCGGGCCTTTGCGGAAGAGGCCGGGCGCGATCCCGCCGGGCTGCGGAACGTCAGCCAGCTGCCGATTTGTGTGGCGCCCTCGTTTGAAGAGGCCGACCGGCGGATCCGGGATTTCATCGGCCGCTACTTCGACGTCGCGCCCTGGAGCCAATCGACGCCCGACAGCGCCATTCGGGGGACGGCGGCGCAGTGCACCGAGCAGCTCGCCGCCCATCTCGACGCCGGCGTACAGCACATCGTGCTGGTCCCGGACGGGTACCGGCCGGATCAGCTCGAGGTGATCGCGCACGACGTCCTGCCGCGCCTGAGGTCCCCTGGCAGGGACGTTCCGCCCGGCGCGCGGCCGGTCCACGCGTGAGCGCGGCCGCCACACCGAGGAGCGGCTCCGGCGGGCCGGCCAACTTCGTCGAGGCCCGGCGCCGCCTGGAGAGCAAGACACGGCCGCTTCGCGACAAGCGGATGACCGCCGCGGACGCCGCGGGCCTCGTGCGCGACGGGGATCATCTCGCCATCGGGGGCTGTCTGTACTCGCGCACCCCGACGCTCTTGCTGCGCGAACTGCTGCGGCGGCGCCCCCGCGACCTCGTGTTGTCGCGGAACCTCATGTGCTACGAGGCCGAGATGTTTTTCGCCGCGGACGCATGCCGCGGGATCGTGACGAGCTGGGTCGGCATCGGGCTGCCCTGGGGCTTGTCGCGCATCGTCCGCGAGTTCGTCGAAGGCGGGCGGGCCCGCTTCGAGGAGTGGAGCCATCTCGCGATGGGGCTCCGCTATCATGCCGCGGCGATGGGCGTGCCGTTTCTGCCCACGTTGTCGATGCTCGGCTCCGATCTCCTCCGCACGACGGGCGCGAAGACGATGCGCTGTCCGTTCACCGGCGAGCAGCTGTGCCTGGTGCCGGCGCTCTTCCCGGACGCCGCCGTGATCCACGTGCACCGCGCGGACCGGTTCGGCAACGCGCAGATCGACGGCTACCCCCACATGGACGTGGACATCGCGGGGGCGGCGCAGACCGTCATCCTGAGCGCGGAAGAGATCGTGGACGCCGAGGAGATCCGGCGCACCGCGGACCGGACGGTGATCCCGTTCTTCGCCGTCGATGCGGTCGTCGAAGCGCCGTACGGAGCGTATCCGCACGAGTGCTACGGGCTGTACGAGGCGGATCTCGAGCACATCGACGCGTACGCGCGCCGGGCCGGCGCGGACGGTGTGGCGGCCGTACGCGCCTACCTCGACGAGTACGTGTACGGTCCCGCGACGCAGCAGGCATTTCTCGGGTTGTTCGGCGAGGCGCGCCTCGAGCGCCAGCGCCGGACGGCTCGGGAACTGACCGGCCGATGAGCGCCCCGTACACCGCGGCCGAGCTGCTGGCCGTGTCGGCGAGCCGCCTCCTCGAGGACGGCAAGATCGTCTTCGCGGGCGTGGGCACGCCGTTGCTCGCCTCGGCGCTCGCGCGCATGACCCACGCCCCCGGCCTCACGGTCGTCGTCGAGGGCGGCTCCATCGGCCTGGACGCCGAGCCCGGGCGCCTGCCGATCTCCACGAACGAGATGCGCGCGGCCCGCCGCGCGATGATGCTGCCGTCGATCACGCAAATCTTCCTGTACGCGCAGCGGGGCTACTTCGACTACGGCTTCCTCGGCGGGGCGCAGATCGACCCGTACGGCAACATCAATACCAGCGTAATCGGCACGCTGGAGCATCCGCGGGTGCGCCTGCCCGGCAGCGGCGGCGCCTGCGACATCGCCAGCCACTGCCGCGAGATCATGATCGTCACGCGGCACGAGCGGCGGCGGTTTGTGGAGGGGCTCGACTTCATCACGAGCCCCGGCCAGGTCGACGGGACGGACGGGCGGCGGCGGGCCGGCCTGCTGTTCGGACGTGTCACCCGGGTGGTGACGGATCTCGCGCTCATGGACTTCGGCTCGGGGTCCGGGCGCATGCGTCTCGTCGCGCTGCAGCCGGGCGTTGAGCTGCAGCAGGTGCAGGAGCAGACCGGGTTCGAGCTCGAGACGGCCGCGGACGTCCGGCAGCTCGCGGCGCCGGAGGATCGCGAACTGACGCTGCTGCGCGGGCTCGATCCGGGACGGATCTTTCTCTAAACTTACCAGCGCGCGAGGCGCGCGATCCCGTCGAAGATGCGGTCGACGCTCGGCAGGTAGGCCGTTTCCAACGGCGGGGCGTACGGCACGGGGGTATCCGGCGCGCTGATGCGCGAGATCGGCGCATCGAGCGACGTGAACAGGTGCTCTCCCAGATGGGCGGCGATCTCCGCCCCAAGGCCGCCCCGCAGCCGGTCCTCGTGGACGATCAGGACCCGGCTCGTTCGGGCGGCCGACTCCGCGATCGTTTCGAGGTCGAGCGGCAGGAGCGTCCGCAGATCGATCACCTCGGTCTCGATCCCCTCCGCGGCGGCCCGTTCGGCCGCTTCGAGACACCGGTGCACCATCATGCCGTAGGTCAGCACAGTCAGATGCGTGCCCGCGCGCCGGAGCGCGGCGCGGCCGAGCGGCTCGAACGCGAGCCCCGCCTCCACCGGTCCGCGCTGCGAACGATAGAGCGCCTTGTGCTCGAGATACAGGACCGGGTTCGGGTCCGCGATCGCCGCCAGCATGAGGCCCTTCGCGTCCGCGGGGGTGGACGGCATCACGATCTTCAATCCCGGCGTGTGGAAGAAGTACCCTTCGATCGACTGCGAATGGAAGGGGCCGCCGTGCGTCCCCGCGCCGCAGGGGGCCCGGACGACCATCGGGACGCAGCCCCCCGCGCGGTAGGCGGAGGTCGCGGCGACGTTCACCATCTGGGTGAACGCGTTGGAGATGAAGTCGGCGAACTGCATCTCGACAACCGGCCGGAGGCCGACCAGCGCCGCCCCGACCGCGGCGCCGACGATCGCCGCTTCGCTGATCGGAGTGTCGATCACGCGCGCCGGCCCGAACTCGTCGAGGAAGCCCTTGGTCAGCTTGAAGACGCCGCCGTAGACGCCGACGTCTTCGCCGAGCACGACCACGGACGGATCGGCCCGCATCGCCTCGCGGAGCCCGTCCGCGATCGCTTCGAGGTAGGTCATCACGGCCACGGCGTCGCCTCGCAGTACACGCCGCGCTCGAGTTCCGCCGGATCCGGCGGGGGACTCGCCTCCGCCCAGGCCTGCGCCTCGTCGACCTCGGCCTGCGCCTGCGCGCGCAGGTCGTCGAGGCGCGCCGCGCGTAGCGCGCCGGATTCGATGAGGTGCCGCGCGAAACGACCGACCGGATCACGCCGGCGGCCTTCCTCAATCAAAGCCCGCGGTACGTACGCCGCGTCGTCCGCCTCGGAATGGCCCCGCACCCGCATCGTCCGGCCCTCGATGAACGACGGCCCGCCGCCACCGCGGGCGCGGTCGACGGCGTCGCGGGCGGCGCGGTACACGGCCAGCACGTCGTTGCCGTCGACCGAGCAGGCGGGCATTCCGTAGCCCGCCATGCGGACGTCAAGCGGGCCGAGGACTTCCCGCGCCACCGGCGTGGAGAGCGCGAACTGGTTGTTCCAGCAGACGAGCACGAGCGGGAGCCGCAGGACGGCGGCGAGGTTCGCCGCTTCGTGGAACTCCCCCGTCGCGAGCGTGCCTTCGCCGAAGAACGCCATCGCCACGCGCGGCTCTTTGCGCACGGCAAAGCCGAGCGCCGCCCCGGCCGCGATGGGCACGTTGCCGCCGATGAAGTCCGTGTGCAGCAGGATGCGGGGGCCGAGGCCGCCGATGTGGAGGTTGCCCTCGCGGCCGCGCGTGGGCGAGCCCGACCGGCCGAGGAAGTTTGCGAAGTAATACCCGAGCGGCATCCCCAGCACGAGGCGTGCGCCGAGGTCGCGGTGCAGCGTGGCCGCCACGTCGTCCGGGCCCAGCGTCGAGGCCGCGCCCACGGCGACCGCTTCATGACCCCAGCCGGTGAAGCAGGCGCCGACGATCGTGCCGGTCTGATAGAGTTTGACGACGCGCTCTTCGGCGAGCCGCTGCAGCAGCATATAGTGGTAGAGGCGTTCGAGGTCCGCCGGCGCGAACTCGCGGACAACCCCGCTTTTCCGCGGAGCCGTGCTCGAGACGGTTCGCGCCGCCTTGGCCCGGGGCGGGCGTGGGGCGCGCGTCATCCGCGACGCCTTCCGCTTACCGGCCGCAGTAGGCAACCCAGCCGCCGTCGACGGTGAGGCAGGAGCCCGACCTCGCTGTGGATGGAAGACCCGGACGCAAACAATTCGAACCGCCGGCGAACCACCCTTTGCGTTCCCAATGCGGAAGGAGCGCGGGAACCGAAGCGGAAATTTCGGCTAATCTCTCTACACGCCGCTCGGAGGTCAGCATGGCTGCCCGCAGGATGCGCTTCGGCATCTGCACGGACCAGAACCTGCCTTGGCCCAAGCTCGTCGAACGCTGGCAGTACTTCGAGCGCCTCGGCTTCGACAGCCTCTGGGATTGCGACCACCTGAACCAGCCGAGCGACCCAACGGGACCGTACTTCGAGGGATGGACGCTGCTTGCCGCCCTCGCGGCGCGCACAGAGCGGATCCGCGTCGGCGTCCTCGTGAGCTGCAACACGTTCCGCCACCCCGGCCTGCTCGCCCAAGAGGCGGTCACTGTCGACCACATTTCGAACGGTCGGCTCGAGATGGGCTTCGGGGCCGGATGGTTCGTCCCCGAACATGACCGCTTCGGCATCCCCTTTCCGCCGCGCGACGCGATGGTCGTTCGCTTCCGCGAAGCGGTACAGGTGCTCGACAGCCTCCTGCGTAACGAGACCACGACCTTCGCGGGCAAATACTACCAGCTTCAGGGCGCCTATGTGCGGCCGCGGCCCGTGCAGACCCCACGCCCGCCGCTGACGCTCGGGGCTCACGGACCGCGAATGCTCCGAATCTGTGCCGAGTACGCGGATGCCTGGAACTCGTTTGGCACTGTGGAAGAGATTCGCGAGCGCAACCAGATTCTGGACGAGCACTGCGCGGCGATCGGGCGGGATCCCCAGACGATCTGGCGGTCGTTCTACGGATGGGCCAGTCAGATGGCGAGTCAGCAGTTGCCCGATCCATGGTCGACCGTGTCCGCGTTCCAAGAGATCGTTGGCCGGTACAGCGCGGTCGGGATCAACGAGTTCATCATCGATCAGCCGCGCCCCGCGCAGTTCTCGGTCCTTGAGCGGGTCGCGACTGACGTAATTCCCAAGCTGCGCTAAAGACTTTAGCCGCGCGCCGCTTCCGGCGACCGAAGACCGTGCCCGCCGCGGTAATCCACGGGCGGCCGTTCCTTCCAGCCCGCCACGAGCTGCGGGGCCGGCCGGTACACTTCCACGGCGAGCGGCTTACAGGTGGGCAGCGGATCGCCGCGGTGCGGGCCCATAAGCGGCACCGAGATGTCGCCCCCCGGACACGTCGACAGCGCGCAGAGCAGGTCCATCTCCGCGAAAAACTCGAGGTAGTCGCCCTTTTTCGCGGGGCACGCCTTGGCGAAGTACCGCCCGTCCCGCCGCAGGCCCGTCACCATGAACACGTTCAGCACGTCGTGCACGTCGAACTCCGTGAGGCGGTACGGCGCCACGGCGCGGATGAGATTCGAATGGCACGACACGTCGAACTCTTCGCCGTTCAGCATCTTCCGCACATACGGGTCGCAGCGGGTCCCGAGCAGATCGTGGCATCCCGCGCCGTCCTCATCCACACCGTAGTGCACCGTATCGGCGGTGAACGTCAGCATCGGCCGGAGATACGGCAGACACGACCACAGCCGGTCGAACACGGTCACGTGCGTGCCGTGCAGCTGCCGGGTCCGGGACGCCCAGAAGCGCTCGCGCGGATTGTGCCGGTTCCAGACATTGAAGTCGCCCACCTGGGGGCCGTCGACCGCCACGATGCGGCAGAGGTGGGCCGCGGGAACCGTCCACGCCCGCCCGGAGCGAATCGGGATGACAAACCGCTCGACGGGTGTGCGTCCGTCGAGGTCTTCGGCGAGCCGGCGGTAGAAGTCGCGATCGATGTCGAGCGGCGTGCCGGGGCCGTGATCATACAGCGGCGGTGGCTCGGACATGGAGTACCTCCTCGGTCCCGTCTCGGTCGATGGTCGCGCCGGTCAGACACCGCCGCCCGCCGGCGGTCCCGGCACAGGCGCGCGCGCGCCAATGCCGAGGTAGGCCCGCCGGACCGCCTCGTTGCGGGCCAGATCCGCCGCCGGCCCTTCGAGCGCCACCCGGCCGTTCTCGAGCACGTAGGCGCGGCGCGCGAGCCGCAGCGCGGCGTTGGCGTTCTGCTCGACCAACAGGACCGTCGTTCCCTCGGCGTTGATCTCGGCGATCTTCTGAAAGATGAGGTGGACCAGCACCGGCGCCAGTCCCATCGACGGTTCGTCGAGGAGCAACAGGCGCGGCCGCGTCATGAGCGCACGGGCCATGGCGAGCATCTGCTGTTCGCCGCCCGACAGGGTCCCCGCCAGCTGCGCGCGCCGTTCCGCGAGACGGGGAAACAGCGCAAAGACCCGATCGAGGGCGGCCCGCGGGAAACGCGGCTCCACGTAGGCGCCGAGCCGGAGGTTCTCCTCGACGGTCATCAGGGTAAAGATCCACCGCCCCTCCGGAACCTGCGTCAGGCCGAGACGCACGATGTCGTGCGCAGGCAGGGTGTCGATGCGTTCCCCCGCGAAGCGCACCTCGCCGGACCGCGGCCGAAGCAGGCCCGAGACGGTGCGCAGCGCCGTCGTTTTTCCCGCGCCGTTCGCGCCGAGGAGGGCGACGATCTCGCCCTCGTCGACATGAAACGAGGGCCCGTGCAGCGCCTCGATGCTGCCGTAGGCGGTGACGAGGTCGCGGACCTCGAGGAGACTCACTCCTGAAGGTCCTCCCGGCCAAGGTACGCCTCGATCACCCGTGCATCGCGCTGGATTTCGTCGGGCGCGCCCTCGGCGATCTGGACCCCATGGTCCAGCACGATGATCCGGTCGCTGATCCCCATGACGACGCTCATGTCGTGCTCGATGAGCAGCACCGTGACCCCGGAGTCGCGAATGCGGCCGACGAGCTGGACGAGCCCCCCTTTTTCCGCGGGGTTCATGCCGCTGGCCGGTTCGTCCAGGATGACGAGCCGCGGCGCGGTCGCGAGCGCGCGGGCGATCTCGAGCCGCCGTTGATTGCCGTAGGCCAACTCGCGCGCCAGCCCGTGCGCGCGGCCTTCCAGCCCGACGAAACCGAGCCACCGGCGGGTTTCGTCGAGTACCCACTTCTCTTCCCGCCGCTGCAGCGGCGTGTGCAGGAGCGAGGCGAGCGTGCCGGCTCGAGTGCGGCCGTGCAGCCCGATCATCACGTTCTCGTCGACGCCAAGATCGGGGAACAGCCGGATCATCTGGAACGTCCGGGCGATGCCGCGCCTGACGATGAGATCGGGACGGAGCCCCGTGATCTCCAGGCCTTCGAAGATGATGCGGCCGGACGTAGGACGCAGGAACCCTGTGATACAGTTAAACACGGTGGTTTTGCCGGCGCCGTTCGGGCCGATGATGCTGAGGATCTCGCGCGGCCGGACGGTAAACGACACCTCCGAGACGGCGAGGAGGCCGCCGAAGCGCATCGTGAGGCGCTCCACGCCCAAGACCGACGGGGTCTCGACGGTGGGTGGCCGAAGGGACGGTTGGGCCGTCATGAGGACGCCCGAGACGCCGCCGACTCGGCCGCGGACGCGCCGCCCGCCGCGACTCCGGCCGCGACCTCGGCCTCCGAGCGCGCGACGGCCTCCTGTTCGATGCGGCCGTAGCGGCTCGGCCACAGTCCCTGCGGCCGCAGGAGCATCAGCACGACGAGGCCGACGCCGAATGTCAGCATCCGGACCTGGTCGAAGGCGCGCAGCGCTTCCGGCAGGACGACGATCACCGCGGCGCCGAGGATCACTCCGGGCAAGCTGCCCCGGCCGCCGAGGACGATCACCATGAGGATCGTGACGGACTGAATGAAGGTGAAGCTCGAGGGGTTGATCGCCGTCAGCTTCACCGCGAAGAACGAACCGGCCGCGCCCGCGAAGATCGCCCCGAGCACGTAGGCCATCAACTTGAAGTACACGGGATAGATGCCCGCCGCCTGGGCGGCGGCCTCGTCCTCACGGATCGCGAGCCAGGCCCGGCCCAGCCGTGAGCGCGCCAGGTTGGCGCTACCGACGAGGATGACGATGACAAACGCCATGCCGAGCCAGTACAGCGACGGCGTGGACCGGATGATGAGCGCGCCGATCCTCGCGTGGGGGATGCCATAGATGCCCTCCGGCCCACCCGTAAAGTTGAAGTTGGTCGCGGCGATGCGCACGATCTCGCCGAAGCCGAGTGTGACGATCGCAAGATAGTCGCTGCGCAGGCGCAGCGTCGGGGTGCCGATGATGACGCCGGACGCAGCCGTACACGCCGCGGCGATCGGGAGCGTGGGCCAGAACGCCATGTGATAGTGGACCATGAAGTACGCCGTCGTGTACGCGCCGATCGCAAAGAACGCCGCGTAGCCGAGGTCGAGCAGTCCGGCGTACCCCACCACGATGTTGAGGCCGAGCCCCAGCATGACGTAGACCAGGACGAGCGTGCCGACGTCGATCAGGTACGGCGTGCCGAAGAACGGCAGCGCGAGCGCGATCACCACCACGATTGCTGCCAGCGCCGCCTGGTATGGGAGGCGCGCGGGTGGCGCGGACGCCGGCTTCACATGCGTTCGACGACCCGCTCGCCGAGCAGACCGCGCGGGCGGACGACCAGGATGAAGATCAGCACGGCGAAGGCCACGACGTCTTTCCAGCGGCTGGAATAGTAGCCCGCGGCCAGGCTCTCGAGCACCCCGAGCAGAAAGCCGCCGAGCACGGCGCCGGGAATGTTGCCGATGCCGCCGAGCACCGCGGCCGTGAAGGCTTTGAGGCCGATCAGAAAGCCCATCAAGAAGGAGATCTGCGAATAATAGAGGCCGGTCAGCACGCCGGCGAACGACGCGAGCGTGGAGCCGATGAAAAACGTCAGGCTGATGACGCGGTTGACGTTGATGCCCATGAGCCGCGCGGCGTCCTGGTTGATCGCAAGCGCCCGCATTGCCATCCCGACCTTCGTGCGGTGCACCACGGTGTACAGTCCGGCCATCAGCACGATGCTCGACACGAAGATCAGGACCTGGAGCCACGACACCTGGATTCCGGCAAGCGTGGGGCCCTCACGGCCAAAGAGGTGTGGGTAGACCAAAAAGGACGGGCTGTAGATGAGAAAGAGCGCGTACTCGAGCGTCAGCGACGCCCCGATCGCCGAGATGAGGATCGAGAGGCGCGCGTGCAGCAGCGGACGGTAGGCCACGCGGTAGAGCACCATGCCGAGCAGGCCGGTGCAGCACATGGAGACGACCAGCGCCAGCAGCGTGCTCAGGAACGGGCTGTCGATGTGCAGCAGCGCCAGCAGGCCGTATGTGGAGAGCCCGAAGAACGCCCCCACCGCGTACACGTCGCCGTGCGCGAAGTTGATGAGGCGGATGATGCCGTAGACCATGGTGTAGCCGAGCGCGATCAGAGCATAGAACGCCCCGACTGTCAGGCCGTTGACGAGCTGCTGGAGGGCGATCTCCATGGGCCGAGGACGGCGGTCCCGCTGCCCGCGGGACCGGGGACGCGTGCGCGACGGGGCCGCCTCTTACCCGAGGCGGCCCCGCCTACTTACGCCGTCGGGGCGGCGGACCTCACATACCGGTGGGCACGAAATTATCGCCCTTGATGATGTAGGTGATGTAGAGCACGCTGCTGCGGTCACCCTTCTTGTCGAAGCCGACCTTGCCGGTGGCGCCCTGATAACTCGTAGTCGCCGCGAGGGTCTTAATGATCGCCGCGCGGTCCGCGCTCTTGGCCCGCTGCATCGCGTTGATCACCACTCCCACCGAGTCGTATTCGAGCGCCGAGTACGGACCCGGATCCTGGTGCCACCGCGCCTTGTACCGCGTGATGAAGGACTTGGCCGTCGCCTGATCCTGGGGGAGCGGGGTCGACGTGACGTAGACCCCCGTGGAGGCGCTTCCGCATTCCTTAATGAACGTCGGATCGTTGTTCGCGTCGCCCGCCATGAACTTCCCGGACACGCCCAGGTCTTTGAACTGCTTACAGACCAGGCCGCCCTCGGGGTAGTAGCCGGTGAAGTACGTCACGTCTGGATTGAGACTCTTGACTTTGGTCAACGCCGCGGAGAAGTCTTTCTCGCCCGGCGTAATCGCATCGAAGAAGACCACCTGCACGCCCATCATCTTGCCGAGGGCATCCCGGGTGGCCTCGGCCAGGCCCTTCGCGTACAGCGTGTTGTCGTGGACGATGGCGACCTTCTTCGCGTGGAGGTCCTTGGTCATGAACCCGGCCGCGTAGGGCCCCTGCTGGTCGTCACGGCCGATGAGCCGGAACACGTTTTCGAACCCCTGGTCGGTCAGCTTGGGGTTGCTGGACGCGTCCGCGACGAACGCGACGCCGGCGTCGTGATACACCGCGCTGGCCGGAATCGCCGCCGACGAGCAGTAGCCGCCGGCCACCGCGACCACGCCGGCATCGACGAGCTTGTGCGCGGCGGTCACGGACTGCTGGGCATCACAGGCGTCGTCGAACGCCACGATCTCGAGCTTGCGTCCGAGGACGCCGCCCTTGGCGTTCTGTTCATCGGCGGCCATCTGCGCCGCCTGCTGGATGTCGGTGCCCATCTTGGCGTTGCCGCCGGACAGCGGCACCGGGACTCCGATCTTGATCGTGCCGGCCTGGGCCCCGGCGCCGGTGATGGCGACGGACCCTAGGAAGGCCACCATTACGGCAACCGCAAACACTCTCCGCATGCTCTACCCCCTCCCCACGTCGGGCGCGCGGCCGAAGCGCCGTCGATGAAAGCGCCCGTGCTATGCCAGACGGGTTTCTCCGGAAGAAGGTTCCAAATCCTCTACGCCAGAAATCCGTAGTTTACTGACTGTAGACACGGCCTGTTGGGCCAAACCGCAGAGGAGGTGGCGCCGGTGGAACACCCCGGCATCACACAGTCGCTCATCGCGTTCGAAGAGGTCATCCCCCCGCGGGGCGGGACGGCGTTCACGATGAAGGCCGGCCAGGTGTGCCGGATCGTCGACCTCGAGGGGCGGCAGGTCGCGGACTTCATCTGCTTCAATTTGTCCGACTTCACCGACAAGTTGTCCCCGGAGAACACGCAGCTCCTCAACGGGACGCTGTTCCTGACGACCGGGCACCACCTCTACTCGACCAAGGCGACGCAGCTCATGACCATCACGGCGGACACCGTCGGCGTCCACGACTTGATCAGCGGCTCGTGCAGCGAGTTCACGAACGCGTTCCGCTACGGCGTGCGCGGCACGCCCAACTGCCGCGGCAATTTCGAGCGGGCGCTCCGGCCCTACGGCATCCCGCTCGCCGAGATTCCCTACTCGTTCAACGTCTTCATGAACACGCCGGTGGCGGCCGACGGAAAAACCGGCATCCAGGAGCCCAAGTCGAAAGCCGGCGATTACCTCGACCTGCGCGCGAACCTCGACCTGCTGATCGCCGTCTCGAACTGCCCGCAGGAGCGCAACCCCTGCAACGCGTTCAATCCGACGACGCTCGGCGTCGTCGTGTACGAGGTGGAACCGACGGGCAAGGGCGCCGCGGCGCCGTTACCGCGACGGTAGCAGGCCGAGCGCCCGCGCGACCCGTTCCGGCGTCATCGGCAATTCGGTCAGGCGGACCCCGACCGCGTCTTCGATCGCATTGGCGATCGCCGCGGCGGGCGGACCGATCGGCGGCTCGCCGATGCCCCGCGCGCCGAACGGCCCCTTGCCGTCGCCCGATTCGAGCACGATCGGCTCGACGTCCGGGACATCGAGCGACGTGGGAATGAGATAGCCGGCAAAGTTGGTGGAGAGGTTGACCCCTCGGTCTACCACGACTTCTTCAAGCAGCCCGTAGCCGAGGCCCATCACCGCGCCGCCCTGAATTTGGCCCTCCACGCTCTGCGGATTCACGGCGCGGCCGACGTCGTGGCAGGCGACGTGCCGGAGGACCGCGACCGCACCCGTCTCCGTGTCGACCTCCACCTCGACGGCGTGCGCGCCGAAGGTGAAGTCCGGGAAGATGCGGCCTCCGCCGCGCTCGAGGTCGACCGGGTCGCCGGCCGGCGCGTGGTAGACGCCGAGATAGCTGCGCGCGACGCCGAGCCGGGCGCACTCGCGGGCGACGTCGGCCAGGGCGACGCGCCGGCCCGCGGCGTCGACGGCGCCGCCGTCCCGCAGCGTCACCCGGTCGGCCGGCGCCTCCAGCATCTGGGCGGCCACCGGCAGCAGCTGCTGCCGCAGACCGGAGGTCGCCGAGAGCACGGCATTCCCGGACATGTACAACTGCCGCGTGGCGGTCGTGGTGCCCGCGAGCGGGGTCAGCGCGCTGTCGCCGATGTGCACGGAGATCCGATCCGGCTCGAGCCCCAGGACCTCCGCCGCGATCTGGCACAGCGAGGACGCCTGGCCGCCCCCGACGTCGGGCACGCCGGTCCGCACCACGGCGGTCCCGTCCATCTCGAGCCCGACCCAGGCGCTGGCCCAATCGTGGAGCCACACGATGCGGCCGTACGGTTGAATGTTGCAGGCGAGGCCCCGTCCGGTGCGGGACCCCGGTGTCGACGGCTTTCGCCGCGGACCGAGGGCCGCCCAGGCGCGCCGGGCCGCGTCCGCGACCCCAACGTGGGTGTCGAGTTCCTGCCCGATCGGGAGGCGGTCGCCCTTGCGCAGCGCGTTGCGAACTCGAATCGCGACCGGGTCGAGGTCGAGCCGCCGCGCGAGCCGGTCCATCTGCGACTCGTAGGCCAGGACCATCTGCATCGCGCCGAATCCACGCATCGCGCTGGTCGGCGGATTGTTCGTGTAGGCGACGCGGGCGTCGACCGAGACGTCGGGCACCTTGTACGGCCCGGCGGCGGTGACGGTCGCGTACATTAAGACAAGTGCGCTCAGATAGGCGTAGGCGCCGGAGTCCGCCAGCAAATCAATCGCCTGGGCGACGAGCGTGCCGTCGCGCGACGCGCCGGTGCGATAACGCAGCCGGAACGGATGGCGCTTCGGCCGGGCCAGCAGCGATTCCTGACGCGACCACACCATCCGCACGGGCCGGCGGGTTCGGCACGCGAGCAGGCCGAGGAATACCTCCACCGTGACGTCTTCCTTGCCGCCGAAGCCGCCGCCCACGTACGGGCCGATCACGCGGACCTTGTTGTGCGGCAGCCCGAGGACGTCGGCGACGCCCCGGAAATGCTCGATCACCTGCGTCGCCACACGAATGACGAGCACGCCGTCGGCGTCGATCCATGCCACTCCCGCTTCGGGTTCCAGATAAGCGTGATCGATAAACTGGCAGCGGTACTCTCCCTCGATGACCACCTCGGCCTGCGCAAGCGCTCGTTCCGGATCGCCGCGGCTGACCTGCCACCGGGCGAGCAGGTTGCCTTCGTCGTGCACGGGAGGCGCCCCGGGCCGCAGCGCCTCTTCCGGATCGAACGCCCCCGGCAGGGGCTCGTACTCGACCTCGATCGCGTCAAGCGCCCGCGCCAGCGCGTCAGGCGTCTCCGCCGCGGCCACGGCCACCGGCTCGCCCAGGTAGCGCACGACATGCTCGGCGAGGACCTGCAGGCGAGCCCGCAGCGGGCCGACCCGGCTGTTCTGGCCCGGCACGTCCGTCCAGAGCGTGTTATGAGGAACGTCCCGGGCGGTGAGCACGGCCGCGACCCCTGGCAGCGCCGCGGCGCGCGACACGTCGAGGCGCCGGATCCGCGCGGAGGGGTGCACCGCGCGGAGCACGCCGCCGTGCAGCATGCCCGGCATCTGCCAGTCGGCGGCGTACAAGGTGGCCGCCTGCACCTTGTCCCGAGCGTCGTGGCGCGGGATCGACCGGCCGACGACCCGCAGCCGCTCGGCCGTCAGCACACCGGCACCCGCGCCGCTGTCCTCAGTCACGTCGCGCGGCCGCGGCGGCTTCGATCGCGTCGATGATCTTGGTGTAGCCCGTGCAGCGGCACAGATTCCCGGAGATGGCCCGGCGGATCTCCTCACGCCCGGGGTGCGGGTGCTGGTGCAAGAATGCGTGCGCGGTCAGGATCATCCCCGGCGTACAGAATCCGCACTGCGCGGCCCCGTGGGCGACAAACGCTTCCTGCAGCGGGTGCATCTCACCGGCCGGCGCAAGGCCGCGCACCGTGGTCACTTCGCGGCCGGCGGCGCGGGCCGCGAGCAACAGGCAGGCGCTCACCGGCTCCCCGTCAAGCAGCACAGTGCAGGTCCCGCAGACACCCTCTCCGCAGCCTTCCTTGACCTCGACGGCCCCGAGATCGTCGCGCAGGACCTCCAGCAGGGTTTGATGCGCGGCCACCCGCCGTTCGCGGCGTTCGCCGTTCAACGTGAAGGCGATGGACAGTTCCGTCATCGGGGTGTGCCCGCCGCGCCGCCGGCGCGGGACGCCGCGCGAACGAGGGCACGCCGCGCCAGCACGCGCGTCAGGTGGCGCCGGTACTCGGCCGACGCGTGCACGTCGCCGTCGGGCTCGATTTCCAACGGGGCACGGGCGAGCGCCTCCCGGAAGGTCTCCTCCGACGGCGGTGCGCCCGCGAGTGCCTGCTCCGCGGCCGCGAGGCGCACGGGCCCGGGCCCGCCCCCCGCGATCGCGACGCGGGCACGGGCGACCCGCCCCGCCGCGTCCAGCTCGACCGCGGCGACCGCGGCGATGATCGCGAAGTCCCCGGCGCGACGGCTGAACTCTTCGATCGCGTAGCCCGCGCGGCCGGCCGGCAGCGACAGCCGCACCGCCACGAGGAGCTCCTCCGGCCGCAGCGCCGTCGACAGAATGCCCGTGAAGAAATCGGCCGCGGGGATCGTCCGCTCCCCGTCCCGCCCGCGGACGACGAGCACGCCGTCGAGCGCGCGCACGACCGCCGGCCACTCCGCCGCCGGATCCGCGTGCGCGAGGCTCCCGCCGATCGTGCCCATCGCGCGCACCCGCACGTTGCCGATGAGGGACGCCGCTTCCGGAAGTAGCGGACAGGCCGCCAGCGGGCCGTCCCCACGCTCGATCGAACGGTGCCGGACGAGCGCGCCGATCTCGAGTCCGCCGTCCCGGCGATGCACGCCGCGCAATTCATCGAGGCCGTGGATGTCCACGACGGCGCGCGGCCGCGCGAGGCGCATCGTCAGCATCGGCACGAGGCTCTGCCCGCCTGCCAGCACCTTGACGTCCTCCCCGAGATCGGCCAGCAGCGTCAGTGCCTCGGGCAGCGTCGCGGGCGCGTAATAGTCGAAGTCGACCGCCGGCATCGTCAGACGTCCCAGCCGCCGTCGACGACAAGATCGTGCCCGCTGATCTGCCGGCTCTCTTCCGACGCGAGGAACACGACGGCTCCGGCGATGTCGGCCTCGTTCGTAAACCGGCGCAGCGCCATCTCGCCGATGTACTCGCCGAAGACGCTCTGGGGGGCCGTCCCCCGGACGCGCGCCTTCTCGGCGATGATCGTGTCCATGCGTCCGCCCTCTACCACGCCCGGACAGATCGCGTTCACATTGATGTTGTGCGGGCCGACCTCGAGCGCCAGCGTGCGCGTCAGCCCGCGGACCGCCCACTTGGACGAGGAATACGCCGCGCGGTTCCGGTAGCCGCGGAGTCCCGACGTGCCGGCGATGTTGATGATCTTTCCGTACCGCTGCGCGATCATCGCCGGCACGACGGCGCGGCAGCACAGAAAGACGCCGCGGAGGTTCACCGCAAGCACGTGGTCCCATTCCTCCGGGGCGATCTGGTGGAGCGGGGTCTCGATGGGCCCGATCACGCCCGCGGCGTTGACGAGGATATCGATGCGGCCGAACTCGTCCCGTGCGCGGCGGGCGAGCGCAGAGACCTGTTCGTCCCGCGTGACATCGGTGGGCACCGCGAGGTGACGCCGCCCGCCCTCTTCCCGCCGCAGCCGCTCCACGAGTTCGGCCAGCGGCCCCGCGTCGCGCGCCGCCGCGACGACGTGGGCGCCCTCCCGGGCCAGCGCGGCGCAGATCGCGTCGCCCATGCCTTTCGCCGCGCCGGTCACGATCGCCACACGATCCGCGAGTCTCACGTCTCCCCCTCCCCGCTGTCCCGGGTCACATAGCCGTTCTCGTCGTCGGCCCGGCGCAGCGCCACCGGGCGCTCCCCGGGCGGTCCGTACCCGCCGCCCCCGGAACTCTCCAGCACCACGAGATCGCCGCGGCGCACATCGCGGTTGTCTTTGCCGCCGATCGCGACCGTTCCGTCCGCGCCTTCGCAGGTGATCGCAAACGGCGCCCCGTCCCGTCCTCCGCCGATGCCCCACGGAGCCACGCGCATACGCTCCACCATGGTGGACAGTTCCGCGCGCGCGCAGAGCACCCGATACGACCGACGGAGTCCCAATCCGCCCCGGCGCCGGCCGGCGCCGCCGCTGTCCGGGCGCAGTTCGGTGCACTCCACACGCAGGGGATACTCGCTCTCGATGACCTCGACCGGCGTGTTCATCACGTTGCTCATATGGACGCGCACGGCGTTCGTGCCGTCCCGGTCCCGCCCGGCGCCTTCGCCCCCTCCGTGGACTTCGTAGAGGACGAACGATCGTCCCGCGTCGTCGCGGCCGCCGAGCATGATGAGTCCCGACGTACCCGGGCCGCCGGCGACGATGCGGTCGGGCAGCACCGGCGCGAGCGCGCGAAACAGCGCGTCCACCACCCGCTGTGAAGTCTCGTGATTGCCGCCCACCAGGGGTGCCTCGGGGCCGGGATTCAGCACCGACCCGTCCGGAATGCGCACACGAATCGGGCGGTAGCAACCCGCGTTGGCGGGAATGTCCGGGCCGAGCAGCGCGCGGGCGGCATAGAAGACCGCCGAAGCGGTCACAAACCGGGTCGCGTTGAGCGGTCCGCGCGTCTCGTGCGCCGTCCCGGTGAAATCCGCCTCGAGCGTGTCTCCGTCCCGCCGGACCCGAACCGCGATCCTGACCGGAGAGTCGTCGACCCCGTCACCGTCCAGCCAGTCTTCGCCGGCATACTCGCCCGCGGGCAGCGCCGCGATCGCCCCGCGCATAAGACTTTCCGACTCGTCGAGATAGCGGTCGAGGCCGGCGCGCACCGTCTCGGCACCGAACCGGTCAAAGATCTCGCGCAGCCGCGCGGCCGCGACCGCGTTGGCGGCGTACTGAGCGAGGATATCGCCCCGCCGCTCGTCGCGCCCGCGGACATTTGCGAGCACCATCTCCAGCGCGGCTTCCTCGGGGACGCCGGCCGAAAACAGCCGCACCGGCGGAATGCAGAGGCCTTCCGCGTATCTGTCGCGGGCCGCGGCCACGTAGCTCCCCCGCCGCGCCCCGCCGACGTCCGGCCAGTGGGCGAGGTTGACCGCGAAGGCCGCCAATTCGCCCCGCTGGAACACCGGCGTAATCGCTTTGACGTCCGGCAGGTGGTTGCCGCCGACCTGCGGGTCATTCGTAAAGTACACGTCGCCCTCGCGCAGTGACGCGGCCGGGACACGGCGCAGAAATTCTTCCACCGTGAAGGCCATGACGCCGAGGTGGATCGGAATGTCGCGGCCCTGCGCGATCAGCCGGCCGCGGGCATCGGTGAGGGCGCAGGAGAGATCGCCGGCTTCCTTCAGGACCGGCGAGCGGGCCGATCGCATCAGCACCGCGCGCATTTCTTCGGCGACGGACGCGACCGCGTGACGAAGCACCTCGAGCGTTACCGGGTCGATCACGCGGCCTGCATCCACAGGAGCCCCGCGCGATCCCCGCGCAGCGTTTGGCCCGGATACACGACGATCGTCGACCACCGGTCTTCGACGAAGGCCGGACCGCCGATCGTGCGTCCCGGGCCGGCGTCCGCCCGGGGATGCACGGCCGCCCGAAGCCATCCGTGCCCGTGGAACATCGCCCGCCGCTCGGTCCGCTCGCCGCGCCGGACATCCCCGCCGGCAACCGGCGGCAGGCCGGTCTCCGCGGACGGAACCACCACGCTCGCACGGAGCGCGACGCCCTGCACCGGTTCATCGGTGGCATAGCCATACCGGAGGCGGTGGCGGGCCGCGAAGCGCTCCGCGACCGCCCCGGCGGTCGCGTCGGGCGGCACCTCAATTTCGAGCTCGTAGTTCTGCCCGCGATACCGCAGGTCCATCGAGCGGATGAGCACGGGCTGCTCCGCCGGGAGCCCGTGCTCCGCGAGCCGGCCCAGCAATTCGCGTTCCATCTCGCCTAGCGCCGCGGTCCACGCGCCGGCCGCGGCGGGGACCAGATCGAACCGCGCCGTCCGCGCCGCATCGTACCGCACGTCGGCGGCGAGACACCCGTATGCCGAAAATCCCCCCGAGTACGGCGGCACGAGGGCACGGGGCATCCCGAGCGACTGGATCAGACGGCCGGCATGCATGGGGCCGGCGCCGCCGTAGGCGATCAGCGTGAGGCCGCGGGCGTCCACACCGCGTTCGACCGAGACCACGCGCACGACGCGGCTCATCGCCGCGTTGGCGATCTCGAGGATACCCGCCGCGGCCTCCGGTACGCGCAAGGCGACGCGCGTGGCCACGGATTCCACGGCCCGCCAGGCGAGATCCGGGTCGAGCCGCAGGCCGCCAACATCGCCCTCCGCGTCCAGATAGCCGAGCACAATGTAGGCGTCCGTCACCGTGGGCGCTGTGCCACCGCGGCCGTAGCAGGCCGGGCCGGGAGCCGCGCCGGCGCTGTGCGGCCCGACGCGCAGCGCGCCGGCCTGGTCCACCCACGCGATGGATCCGCCGCCCGCGCCGATGCTCTCGACGGCCACAGAGCGCACGCGGACGGGCCGGCCCGAAATCCGCCGTTCCGACAGCGTCTCGACCGCTCCACCCTGAAGGAGGCACACGTCCGTCGACGTGCCTCCCATGTCGAACGCCACCGCGTCCCTCACGCCGGCGTCGGCGCCGACGGACCGGGCGGCCGCCACCCCGCCCGCGGGCCCGGAAAACAGCATCGCGAGCGGCCTCCGGCGGACCTCGGCCGGCGGCGCGATGCCGCCGTTCGACTGCATCAGACGCAGCGCGGCGGCGCCGCTTCCTGCTAGCCCCGCCGTGAGGTCACCCAGGAAGCGATCCACGAGGGGGACCAACTGCGCGTTCACGCATGTGGTTTGCGTGCGTTCATACTCGCGGAACTCGGGATTGATGTCCGACGAGAGCGAGACATGCGGTACCGCGGTGCGCAGGATCGCCCCCGTCCGCCGCTCATGAGCCGGGTCCGCGTAGGCGTGCAAAAAGCAGACCGCGACGGCCTCGACCCCGGCCTCGCGCAAACGGCCGGCGAGCGCGGCCACTTCGGCTTCGTCGAGCGGGACGAGCACGCGGCCCGTGTGATCGAGGCGCTCCGTGACCTCGAACCGGAGTGCGCGCGGGACGGGCGGCGGCGTCCGGCCGGGCACATCGAGGCGGTAGAGGTGATCGCGGTTCTGGCGGCCGATCTCGAGGACGTCGCGGAATCCCCGTGTTGTGACCAGGGCGACACGCGCGCCGCGGCCCTCGAGCACCGCGTTGGTAACCACGGTGGTGCCGTAGGTGAGACTCGCCACCTGCTCGCCGTTCCGGCACACCTGCGCGAGGGCCCGTCGCAGCGCGTCCGCCGGGTCCGCGGTCGTCGGTACCTTGGCGAGGCGAAGCGGACCGCCGTCGGTCGACCGGGCGACTACATCCGTAAATGTGCCGCCGACGTCGACGCCAACCCTCACCCGGCCCGACATGCGGCCCCCCTAGTCATCCGCGGCACAGCGCGACCGCATCGCGGCGTGTGGTGCCGGCCGCGGCGGTTGCCCGCCCCCGCGCCACGGCTCAAACGGCAAACAGCTCGCGTGGGAACTCGGTTAGTACCTCGCACCCGGCATCGGTGACGTGCACGGTTTCGCTGATGATGATGGTGTAGCGGCCGAGATCGTAAATGCCGGGGACGAGGTGAAACGTCATCCCGGAGCGCAGCGGCCGCTCGTCGCCGTCCCAGATCGACATGATCTGGCCTTCGCCCCAGTCGGGGGCGTAGTTGACGCCGACCGAATAGCCGGTCCGGTGGCCCAGCATGTCTCCGAGTCCGTGTTCTTGAAACACGGCCTTGCTCGCGTTGTGGACGGCGCCCGACGTCGCGCCCGGTCTGATCGCCGCGATCACCGCCGCGAGCGCCTCCATGACCACGGCCGCCCGCTGCGCGACTTCCGCGGTGGGCCGGCCGACGGTCCCGCAGCGATACAGCGCGGCGCAGTACCGCTTGACCACGCCGGGCAACTCGTAGTTGAGCACGTCGCCGGCGGCGTACGTGCGTCCCGCCCACGTGCTGTGGGCCAGGCTCGTGCGCGGGCCGCTCGTGATGAACGGTGGCAGCCCGGCGTACTCCGCCCCGGCACGAATCAGCTCGGCCGATGCGACGGCCGCGACCTCGTTCTCGGTCGTCCCGTCCCGGGACGCCGCGACCGCGGCGCGCATGCCCCGCGCGGCCGCCTTCGCCGCGGCGCGCATGTGCGTGAGCTCTTCCGCGGATTTGATGAGCCGTTCGTCTTCTACGATACCAGCGACGCCGGTAAGCCGTCCGCCCGACGCCTCGATGCCCTCCTGGAGCGCGGCAAACCGGCGGGGCGTCACAAACCAGCTGTCGGCTTCCGCGCCGACGGTTTTGCCCGCCAGGCCGAGTTCATGCAACACGCCGAGCGTGGTGGCGACCGGGTCCTCGCGGTCTTCATAGGCCGCGGCCAGCCGGGACCAGCTTCGCCCGAGCGTGTTGGTCGTTTCGATGCGGCGGAGCACGTTGACCGGGAGGCGGTCGGGCGTAACCACGCACGCCTGATAAAAATAGTAACCGGGAGTGTCGTGGCCCGTCAGATAGTAGATGTTCTCGGGCGTGAAACTGATGAAGGCCGCAAGATCCCGCGCGGCCATCGTGCGGCGGACGCCGTCGAGCCGCCGCCTGAACTCCGCGTCGCTGAAGGGCAGCGCGTCGACCAGCGGACCGGTCCCTTGGTCGATCCGCACGCGTACGCTACGCATCGGTTCCTCCGGGCTTGTCGGGCCCCACGCCGCGGTGTGGGTGCCACCGCAACATATTGCGGACGGACGGCCCGATTCCTGGAACCGCGATTTAGGCGGGGCTTACCTCGAAGAAGAGCGGCTGCTCGCGGCGGAGCCTGAACAACAGGTCGACGAGGCGGACCTGGAAACCGTACCGCTGCTCGAGCGCGCGCCGCGCGACCTCACTTTCCTCCGGGCCGAGCGGTCGGGCCGTCGCGTCGATGTCCGGGCCCAAGGGACGGCCTCGCGCCGTGCCGGGCGCAACCCGGACGCGCTCGTTGCGCCGGAGCCGCTTGGCCTTTCCCGTCCACGCGCCGGTGCGGAAATACACCGCGCCGCCGGCGACCGCGAACCACACGGGCGTCGTGACGGGCCGGCCGGTCCGGCGGAACGTTGTCAGGAGCGCGTACCGATGGTCGTCAAGCGCCGCCGCGAGCGGCGTCCCGGCTGCCATCGCCTCACCACCCGTTCCCTTACGCGGCCCAGACCGACGCCTTTTTTGCCCAGGCGCTCTCGGGGTATTGTTCGGTGAACTGCTCGGCCGTCTCTTTCAGGGCGCCGGGGTCGCCGCCGGCCTTGTACTTCGCTACGCCCGCCCAGTACAGCGCCTCCAGCGCGGCGTCGGACTTGGGATACCGTTGCGCGATGGCGCGGAACCGTCGCTCGGCGTCCCCCCATTGCTCGCGCGCGAAGGCGTCTTTCGCCAGCGCGAATTCAAGCTGCGCCAGAAACTCGCCCGCCGGCAGATACCCTTCGAACCGGTAGCGTTCGCCGCCGTCCGGATCGAAGACGACCAGCGTCGGCGTCCATTGCGCTCCAAACCGCTTGAACACGGCGGGCTGTTCCTTGATGTGAGTCTTCACGGGGACGAAATGTTCGGTGATGAATTTGCTGACGTCCGGGTTGGGGTACACCTGGGCATCCAGCCGAGCACAGGCCCCTCAGACCGGCGCCGCGTTGAAATCGAGCAGCAGCGGGACGTGCTTCGCCCGGGCCTGCAAGATTGCCGCATCTACATCGTTCGACCACTGTATAGCGGGCATGACGGGCTCCCTTCTCGCGGCGGGTTACCGCACGTAGCGCTCGACGGTGGTGGCGTCGCGCACTTTCGCCTCATCGGGGTTGCCGTGTGCGTCCCGGAGCGCACGCCGCTGATTCAGGTAGTCCCAGCACTGGTCCAAGGTGACCTGGAGCCGCTTGAGCCGCAGCCGGTCGTCGTCTGTGGCTTCTCCGCGCGACTCCTTGCCCCACAACTCGTGTTCCTCGCGGGCCAGCTGGTCGATGTGCGACAGCACGTCCGGGTCCTGCATAACGTCACCTCCCGTCGATTTTGGCCGGCTCCGGGCATCACGCGGCGAGAAGCCGCCGACGGACGCAGACGCCGGCGCGCCGCTTAGACCATGAGCTGATCGACGTAGCACCACCGCCAGTCTTCGCCGGGTTCGAAGGATCGGATGATCGGGTGGCGCGTCGCGTGAAAGTGCTTCGTCGCATGACGATTCTTCGAGTCATCGCAGCATCCCACGTGCCCGCACGTCAGGCACAGCCGGAGGTGCACCCAGGTATCGCCCATCTCCAGGCACTCCTTACATCCTTTCCCCGTGGGCGTCACCTTGTGGATTTGATCGAGATGTGTGCAAGTCGTCACAGCCAACGCAGTCCCTCCAGAGCGCCGATAATGGCTTTGTGGAGTATGCTAGCGATTACGATGGCCGGGCTGCCGAAATTCCACAGCGCTCCCGCGCGCTAGCATCATGGTAATGGCCACTCCGCCGTTGGCCGACTTGCCAGCCAGACAATGAAATCCGTCATCGGTGGTTCGCCGCCCCGTCGTCGAAGCAGTTTGGCGCACTGAGCCCGGTGTCCGCGCGAGTGCATACATACTTGCATCAGGGCCTGCGACACTAAACAGGTGCCACCGGGGATCAATGGGTTTTTCAGTTTACGATCAAGATCTCCCGCAGTGACATTCGCAAGCCACATCGTCTCCTGTTCGTGGGCCCGTGATAATGGATGACTAGGTCATCAAGAGACTCCGGTCCACGAGATTCCTCTTCCAACACAAACGCCTGGCCGAGACAAGACAGCAGCCGAAAGCGATTCGCGACCAGGACGTGGTGCAGGAGCGACAAGATGTCGACATCAGCGGCTGCCCGGCTATTTTGCTGAATCGTGCGCAGCAACGCGGAGTTCGCGTATCCCTTGTGGGCCATCAAGTCGCGGAGCATATCGAGCATCGGGTAAGACCCCACCTTGCGCGGGGACTGCGCGGCGCACGGGATTGGGTTGTGTCTCAGCAGAGGGTTCCCTGCCGCCCGAACGAGAAAGAACCTCATTGACGGCGCTTTTCAGTTTTCGCGATGCGAAGGAGTCCTTCCCGGCTGGCGGAACCGGAACAGTCCTGAAGAAAACGGTTCAGCGACCGTACCGGGGCAGCGCTCGCAAACGATGGCCCACTGGATCGCTTGGCTCTTAGCTTTCGCTGGCGCTACGCTTGGCATCGGTTACCTCCGGCGCAGAGTCGCTGCCAGGTACCCTGGCCTCAGCGAAGGTCGCCTTGATGTCCTTCTGGCCGGATTCTTTGTCTGCGGATTCCTCGTTTCAGCCGTGGATCATGTTCAAAATCAAGCAGAGCTCACGAGCCTGCGCAACAACATTGCATCCGCGGCGGCCACCGTCGACTTTGTTCTCGATTGGTCAACCGGCAGCCCATCGTGGAGCACGGACCTGACCGGCGGCGCCAGCTATGTTGCCTTTGCTCGACGCGGACTCCCGTTGCTCGTTCTGAGGAGCCAACGAGTCCACATGAAAGGCTTCCCTAACGGGCGCGTGTTGTTCGAGGCCTTCTATGATCTCAACGCTACCGGGTCCGCGGCCAGCGCGACGCTCCCCGAGCTTCTCCGGGCCGATCTCCTCCAAATTGGCGTTCCGGACAATATCCCAAATACGGCGCCCATCGAATCTGGTTCTGTCAGTGTGACGATAAACGGCAGTCAGACCATCACGCTTCCTATTGTCAAGGCTGTCGTTCGTGATAAAAAACTGAGGCTCACATTGCGCGGCCTGCAATTCCAATCTTCGGTAAGGCGCTAACACGCGGCGCTCGGGGCTACTTCTGGTCCAGAGTCAAACGGACGAAGCAGCCGCCCGACGTGAAAGCGACAAGCTGGATTGGCGTCAGGGATAGGTCCGATCGCGAAGGGACCGAAGGGACCTCTATCTCGTGACCGTTTCAGACACCCTCGCGCGAAAGACCGGGCTTGCCGTTCCTGTCCGGACCATTCGCGGATTCGTCGCATCGCCCCGCAGTTTGACCTCGGCGGTCCGGACGGCTCTCCCTCGTCCACTCGCGACCGCAGCATGGACAGGTCATGATCCCTTTGAGGATTGCCGGCAACTTCGTGCCGCAGACCGCGCAGAGGCCGCGGCTCAGCAACGCTTGGTCGTGTGCCTCGACATTCAATTTTGGAACCGATACACTTCCCGCAGCGTGCGCGGCGACCGCGCGACGGCCGGCGTGAGCACAAAGACACGATCGACAACCTGACATGATCATTGGAGATCCCCCGAGTGTTATGAACGGAACCTCCGGGGCCGAGACACAGAGGTGGCAGACGGCCGGCCTTGAGCGTTAGTGGACTACGTCAGGCGACCGTGCTTTGTAGTCGATCTCGTTAAGTAAGCCTCGAATGATCTTCCCCAAATCTTCATGAAAACTGCGCGATAGTTCGAACGAAACGACGTCGGTGCCTTATATTCGCACGCGGTCGTACACCATCACGTTCTCGCGCATCACAATGGACCCGCTGCAGCCGGACGGTCGCGGACAAATGCGGCTCACGACGAAGCCTTGCGCCGGCGCGGCACGGGACGCGAGTTCGCCTTATGTGTTGTGTACCCGCCTCCGCACGAACACCAGCGAAATAATTAGGGCCATAGAACCGAATGATGCGCTGATTCTCGAAATGGTGGCCTTGCGATCGATCGCGGCCTTGTAAATCAGCATATCGGATCGCTTAATGTCTGCACATCGGGACGGGGTCGTTTGCGATTCTCCTACTGTGTAACATGCGCGAGCAACAGCTAGTCGTGCATAGTCTTCGCGGGTCGCCAGGACCCAGCCACCGACACACATCACGCACCAGATTAGGATACCGGCGCTCCACGTGGCGACGGGAACGCGATGGCTCATTGAATAGCCTCCCGCATCTGACAGGCTGATCGCATTCGAAAGTAGGGTGCGCGCTGCGGAGCGACACTTGGTTCGGATCGGCGCACTGCTCCGGCTACCGCTCGATAACGTCATAACTGAAAACGTACCGGGTATTGGGACGCAACGTGGATGATCGCAGTTTCGCCGCGCTGTTCGATATGGAGTCTACGTAGACGCCGGCCGTCACGGCGGAGTCCGAGTTCCAACTCAGGATGACAATCGGCGGTGACGGATAGGCCCGTTTGAACATGATGGTGGCAAACGGCGCCGTGCCGTCAGGCGCCACCCCGCCCGTACTGAACGCCACGGTCCCCGCGACGGCAGTGCACGTACAGGCATCGAGCGTGATGCCAGACGCCGGCGTCCGCATGAACACCGCGGTCGGCGCCGCCGAGCTGATGAATCCGACCGGGCCCGCGCCGGATTCTTGGGTCGCGATGCGGGTGAGGCGCGGCGGGGTTACTATGTCCGACACGAGCTTGGCCGGCACAGGCAACCGGACATCGATCATTGTCACCACGCTGACATCGTGGGCCGGACGGGTGATGACGACCGCGGTGCCGCCTGGCGCGTTCGCCAAGAGTTCTGTGGCGATAATGTCGATGGCCTCGGCGTCGGAGCCGGCGACGAGGACGGCTGTCCGGGTCGGCGCGCCCGGATCGTCGCCGCCGCCAAGCCCCGAGTTCATGATGGTGTCGACCGCGCCGGTGATCTGCAGGCACGCTCGGCCGGCCATCTGGCCGCAGTGGTGGGCCAACACGTTCTCAAAGGTACTCTGGTAGAATCGGTGTTCCCCGATGCCCGCGATGATCGCCGACGTGGCGAACGTCGTAGAGATGTTGACGAACCGGTCCTGCGATCCGCCCCCCTGTAGCATGATGCCGTAGTTCAGGTACGGGACCGCGCCGTTCGGGGGGCCGGTCACGGTGATCGAGGCGAATGTGCAGTGCACGCAGGGGCTCCGCACCAGCAGCCCGCCGGTGTCCGTGTATGCGTCCCGCGTGAGGTCCAACACAAGACTTTGGACCTGCACCGCATTCGCTGTCACCATGATAGCCGGACCGGGTCCCACGTATTTGATGACACACGCAGCCCGACCAACCGACGGCGACCCGACGAAGTCCGTGCCGAGCGTCAACGTGGATGACACGACGTAGGTACCGGATCGACAAAACACCGGACGGCTGGCTTTGAACGCCGCAATGAACGCAGCCTGGATGGCGGCCGTATCGTTGGTAACGCCATCCCCTCTTGCGCCAGCCGAGCGAATGGACACCCACGGTAAGTCCAAGGGGTCGAGAGCCGCGGCCCCGGGACTTGGCGAGGCGGGAGCCGCCACCTCGTCCTCACGGGGCGAGGTCGAAAGGATTCCGCGAAAGGTCGCCGGCGCTGTCACAACGAGCATGAGAAGGGCGACGAGCGAGACCGGGAGCCACGCTCTCACGCTCGCTTCCTCCATTTCTTCCTCAGGGCGATCCTAGTGGGCGCGATACTCTGCTGGGTTCTTTCGTGCCCACTGCTGCCGCTAGGTAGACTCGGAATGTGGTGACCTGCTAATGAAAACGCGCCGTTTTGGAGGCGGAGCCGATGTTCAGACTGTCATATGAGCGACCTGAGAGATAGGTAACAGATTGTACCGGACACATGGGTAACACTCCTTCCCTGAAAGGGGGAGGGACGATGCCCTGGAGGGAGTGTTCGGTGATAGACGAGAGAATGCGGTTTGTCGCT
>Ga0209580_10000269_pt1 | contig 31741 bp, 28 predicted proteins | sample Coa_R1_5_FD_187153 | JGI IMG/M metagenome (GOLD analysis project Ga0209580, IMG submission 187153) | Surface soil microbial communities from Centralia Pennsylvania, which are recovering from an underground coalmine fire - Coalmine... | ecosystem: Environmental > Terrestrial > Soil >... | reverse complement strand
CCGGTTCGCCGGCTTGCGCAGCGGTTCATAGTTCTCACCTACACCAGTCTGCATCCGGAAACGCTGCCTGCCGCAGCATCGCATGCCATCCATAGCCCCAACCTGCACAGCTTCTCGATCGGCGCCTGCTACGCGCGAACCGATACGTATCCCACCGGCATCCAGTGGATCGTCCTCTCCCTCAATTGATAGCTAAGCCCGTCCCCTGGCGCCCCTTGCGGGAGCGTCTAGTCTAATGAGTCATAAATAGATTGCATAAATAAGGAGCGTGGCCTATGGTGGATCATGTCGAATCCACGTGGTCGTCCCACCAAGCGCAAGCTGGTCGTCAGCCCCGAACAGAAGGCAACTTTGCAACGGCTGGTCCAGCAACCTCGCAACTCACGATCCATCGCTTTTCGCGCCCGCATTATTCTGGAGTGCGCCAGCGGGCAGAACAATGCCGCCGTCGCTGCCAAACTGCGCACCACAGGCTTTACGGTGGGAATGTGGCGGAATCGTTTTATCACGGGTGGGATTGCGGAGCTAGGCGACGAAGCGCGGCCGGGGGCCCCGCGCCAGATCGGTGATGACCGGGTCGAGCAGGCAGTACGTCTCACGCTAGAGCAGGTTCCTAAAGGAGCCACCCCCTGGAGCAGTCGAGCATTGGCGTCGAGAACGGGACTCAGTCAGTCTACGGTCAGTCGGATCTGGCGAGCGTTCGGGCTACGTCCTCATCGCAGCGAGACCTTCCAGTTGTCGAATGATCCGCTGCTGGTCGACAAGGTGCGCGATATAGTCGGCCTGTACTTGAACCCACCTCATCACGCCATCGTGCTGTGCGTGGATGAGAAGAGCCAGATCCAGGCCTTGAGCCGAACTCAGCCCATCCTCCCCATGTTGCCCGGACAAGTCGAACGTCGAACCCACGATTACCAACGCCATGGCACTACCAGTCTGTTCGCAGCCTTGGATATCGCCACGGGATCGGTAATCGGCAAGTGCTGGCCACACCATCGAGCGGTCGAGTTCCGCAAATTCTTAGCGGGGATCGATCGTGCCGTCCCCGTCGATCTGGCTGTCCATCTGGTCTTAGACAACTACGCTACCCATAAGACCAAGGAGATTCGGAGGTGGTTCTTGCATCACCCTCGCTACACGCTACACTTCACTCCCACCCACAGCTCCTGGCTGAACCAGGTGGAGCGTTGGTTCGCCTTGTTATCGCAACGTCAGATCAAGCACGGTTCCCACTACAGCGTGCGGGAATTACAAGCTGCGATCGCAGAGTTCATCGCCGTTCACAACCTGCAACCCAAGCCCTTTGTATGGACCAAGAGCGCCGATGCCATTCTCAGCAGCATTGGCCGTTTCGCCTCTCGCACCCTCGCCGTGCACAGCGCAAACAATATGTAAGAATTCAATGACTCAGGAGACTAGAACGAGTCTCATAAATGGTTTTGAAAGGGCGCGGCTTTCAGCCGCGCCGCAAAAATCCAGAAAAGACGCGGGCTTCAGCCCCTAGGGAAAGCCTTGGGTCCTGCAACCGATTTATGAGACCAGTTCCAGTCTCCCATCACACAGCCTCCGTTTGGCGATCTTATGTGCGCGAAAGAGGGTCGCAGGCGACAAATGCGTGTTGAATTATTACCAGGCGGGAGTCACTTCGTGGGGACTGAGTAGTGCGCCGCAACCAGGCGCCACTTGCCGGATTTCTTCATCCAGACATCGGTAAAGCGGTCGTGATAGTCGTACATTCTTTGATTGTCCAGGCCTTTTTCGTGATAGACACCCGTTACGACCGCTGTGTCGCCATGCATTCGAATTTTCATCTCGGGAATGTCCGCCAATTCCACATGCGTGGAAGAGCTGGCGCTATAGCTCAAGTAGCCTGTTTTGCTGTAAGTGGTCCCATCCTCGAACGTAATTACAAAGTCCTCATCCAGGACAGCCGCAAAGACCTCAACTTGCCGGTGCTTATAACAATCCAGCATTTTGAGTTCAAGGGCTCGAACCTCAGCTGTTCCCGTCGTTTCTTGCGCTCCAGCCGGTAGAAGCGGCAAAGCGGCCATGCATAGCACGGCGGTTATGAGGGCATTTTTGCGCATACCCCACAAATTCTTCACGTTTCCGCGATGAGCGACAAGGTTCCTTTGGTCATGCCGTCCTGTGCTACGCTTTCGGCTGGCGCAGCGCGCTTTTGGCATGGGATCTCCCGATCCAGACCGGAACCCGGAAGCGGGAATTGGGGCGTTCGATCCACGTTCGTCTATCCGCATCGGCACGGCGGGATGGTCATATAAAGACTGGGAGGGCATCTTCTATCCACCGGGGATGCGGCAGCGGAAGGTGCATCCGCTCGAATATCTCGCCCGCTTCTTCGATACAGCCGAGATCAACACATCTTTTTACGGGCCGCTGAAGCCCGAGTTGGCCAAGCTGTGGTCGAAGAAGGTCGCAGCCATCAATCCGCGATTTCTGTTCACGGCCAAGCTCTACCGCGCATTCACTCATTCACCGATTGCGGTCATGGAGCCGACCTCAGCCGCAACGATTCGACCCTCTGACGATGATGAGATCAAGACCCGCGAAGGACTGGATGCGCTAGCCAATGAAGGCAAGCTGGGTGCTCTGCTCATCCAATTCCCGGTTTCGTTTAAGAACACGTCGCTCAATCGAGAGTATCTCGAACGCCTGCTGCGCCAGTTCATCGAATATCCGCGAGTAGTCGAAGTGCGGGACTCCAGCTGGAATAACCCTGACACGCTGGCGGAGTTCGCGCGCCACAACGTCGCCTTCTGCAACATCGACCAGCCGGTAATGGGAAAATCTCTCGCTCCGACCGAGCATGTGACCGGGCCGATTGCCTACGTTCGCCTGCACGGACGCAATTACGATCAGTGGTTCGATTCCGACAATCGCAACGACCGCTACAACTACCTCTACAAAGAGAGCGAGCTCGAGGACTGGAAGGAGCGCATTGAAAATATCGCTCATCGGGCGCAGACCACGTACGTGATCACCAACAATCACTTCGAGAGCAAAGCCGGAGTCAACGCGATTGAATTGAAGTCGATGATCAACGGCACGCGAGTGCCCGCGCCGCCGACCCTCATTCAGAAATATCCGGAGCTGAGAAAATTCGCCGATCCCGACAACGATGCCGAAGGTCCAGGCCAAATGTCACTGCTCGCGTGAATCTCTCTCACTTCGGCACGAACCCAAAACTCCGAATGATTACAGACTGACTTTCCTTCGGCGTCGCCCGGAAGCACCATAGGTTGATGCCAACCGGGAGCGCTTCTTGGGAGATATTCTTGGCGGTCGAGGTGTAGGTTTCCGTCTTGATCACGTCGGCGGTGTTGCCGATCGCGTGAGCGCCATTCATAAGAGTGAATACGATGTGGTCCGAGGCCCACTCCATCCGCGCAGTCGTGAGAGTTCCACCGCTGACGTGGAAGTTATCCTCCCAACTCGAAGTCCCATCAGGCTTGCGATTGCCTGTGGACGGATAGACGGTGAAATCGGCATTGCAGCCGTGACACGTATTGTTCCACTGAGAAAATTCAATGTCGATTTCATTCTCTGCGTCGACGCCGATGTGATGAGTCGGCCCGTAGGGGAAGAGACCGAGCACCGTGGTGGGATCCATGTCATAGACGTTGCCCTCGATCACCCACTGGTAGGTTCCAAACCCGAGTCTCTCGGCCGTAAACAGCTCTGCCGAGGTCCATTTCCCGTCACGCTTCGTGATGTTGAGATGCAGGTATCCTTGGTCGTCGACGCTGACGTTCTTCGCGTCTCCGCGGGCAACGCCGGCCATTCCTCCGCTGGTGACTTTCCACGTGCGACCAGCCCATGTGATCGTCTGAGCCTGCACCAAGTGAAGGAAGCAAAGGAAGAAGAGGGTGATGATGAGTCGAACCAGCACGATTTTGAGGGCGCATCTCATTTTTCTGAATCACTCCTCGGGGAATGAAATATCGTATCGTTGTCTGACCGGAGGTAGAAAGTTGGAACTCACGAGAAAGATTAGCACTTGGGCAGTTCTATTCTGTCTTTTGGAAGCGCCACTCTCCTTTGGTTGGGGTAACGAGGGACATACAGCAGTCAATTTGGTGGCTGCGCGGAACATCCCAACAACAATGCCGCGCTTTCTGAAGCTCGCTAGCGCCGAAATTGAATATCTAGGCCCCGAGCCCGACCGCTGGCGCAGTCCTTCCGAATTCGCTCTGAAGAATGCGCAGGAACCGGATCATTTCATCGATCTCGAACGCGTCGACTGGATGAAGCCGCTGCCCGCGGGACGGTATGAGTTCTATCGAAAGTTGTACGAGAAGCGCGCTGGCACACAGGGCAATGCAGACGACTATCTCCCGGAGCATGTTGGCTTACAGCCGTACATCACCATGGAAGTATTCGGTCGCCTGAAAGCCGCATTTCGCGAGTACCGCCACTTTCGTGAACTGCACCAGCCAACTCTCCCTGTTGAGCGGGCGATTGTCTTTTACGCCGGATGGCTCGGGCACTATGTGGGGGACGGCTCACAACCCCTGCATACGACCGTGAGCTACAACGGCTGGGTAGGCCCGAATCCGAACCACTACTCCACAGAGCTGGGCATTCACTGGCGGTTCGAGGGCCCATACGTCGCGGCAAACATCCATGCAAACGATTTCGCCGGGATGGTGCATGCCCCAGAGCATCTGGCTAACCCGTTTCACCAGTATGTGGACTATCTCGAGGACTCGCACAAGCTCGTGGAACGAGTGTACCAGCTCGATCTGGCGGGCGGCTTCAAGGAGAAGGGTTCTCCTGAGGCACGGACGTTTACCGAACAGCGGCTCGCCGCGGGATCACAAATGCTGCTGAATCTCTGGTACACCGCGTGGATTGATAGCGCTATTCCGGAGCCCGAGCACGGGAAGCCTGCCACACCCAAATCAACCAAGTAAACCCAGATCAGAACCCTCGCCGTTCAACTTCTATCTCCATCTCTTCCCGAGGCGGGTCGCGGTGGCCCATTCAAGCCCGGGTTTGGCTTGAGTGGGCGCATGGCGGTATTGCTTGAGTGGGCGCATGGCGGTATTGCTTGAGTGGGCTCTTCGAGAGCGCCGCGCTCAGTTCCATTCGAAACAGGTGGCCCCACTCCAGGCCGCCGAAGGCAGGACACCGCCGGACACCGCACGCCACCTCGACACCACGCCGCGCACCATCACCGCCGCCCTCCACCGCATGCGTGATCGCTACAACTTCCCGACGAACGAGGCCCTCATCGCCGTCGCCGTAAAGCTCGAGTGGATCCCGCTAGCCATTGACACCACCGACGACCCAAAGCGCCGCCGCGACCAGGCCGGGGAGTTTTGAGTGCAATCGCCTTATAGTGATTCGCCCTGCGGCGGTTGTACCTTCCCGCATACATCCTTTGGAGACAACCGGAGGCGATCATGACCTATTCGATGGTAACGATGCTCCAAGCGCTAAAGAATATCGGAGCGTCAAGATTGACAGGCCAGGTGAACCAACAGCTCACCAGCATGTTTCCCTTTGCTAAGGGTCGGACTGTCATGAACGTCCTCCTGGAATATTGCTGAATTGTCTATTCGAAGGCGAAAAACACCTCGGGACCGCAGCTCATCAGCCGCACGAACGATCTTTGGGTTCCAGCATATCTGTTAAAGGCGGGCATTAGTGACAAAGACAAGCAACTTTTGTGGGATTCCTGCACCAAGGGAAACATCGAAAAGATAGATCTGTGGTCTGAGACGGTCAACGACTGCTGGGTGTTGGGTGGTGTACATCGGCAGGCTGACTTTGAGCTCGTCTCCATTCGAACACCGCAGAATCTGTGGGACTTCGCAAATCATTACCCTGTAGTAACGGCACGCGAGATGATGGGTCTGTTTCACTTCGGCTATAGGTTCGACCAGAAGCCAGGCCGACTCTTTCTTGTTTGTAGGGATGATCCCGCAGCAGTCCAAAAAGCCCAAAACGCGACCATTGAAGACTACGACGCGTACATGAAGAAGATGCAGGCCAAAGGGCCTGATACAATTCGCTCGGTCATAGCCCCGGAAATCCAGGCACTCCATAGTGAGATCCAGAGTTTCGACCGGAGCAGACTAAAGCACGTGACGGCCCCCAGATAGATAACAAGGAACGATTCTGTCGCTTAAATTTCCTGTCAACTGGCGTAAATCCCCATTTGCGCTCAAACCCCCTCCTCAAACCCCCTCAATGAGCGACTCCCTCATTTCAACAACCATGGTCTACAATCAGGAGGCAAAGGAGCGCCAGTGTGAGTACAGCGGTGGGTTGGTACAAAGTGACGATGACTACTCGTGAGTATAAGGCCAAGGGAAAGGCGCTAGAAGAGAGTTTTGAGACTCAGCTTCAGTACGTCGCTACAAAAGATGGGGCCGCTCTATTTTTGCGCAGAGACGAAAAATCGGACACCTGGGAGTATTACCTTACCCCGGAGGCGATGGCCTTTGCGCTTGATGTCGTCAAAGAGTATGCGTGGGGTAAAGCATATGCGTGGGGCCAGGCTTGCTCCCCTCCGTCTGCGACCTTGAAAAATTTGACGCTTTGTCGAGGTGAAGCGGGTGACAAGTATGCCAACTTGGTGCAATCGTCTAAGTAAGAGAACACTTGCGCCCCGTAACTCCCTTTGAGTTGCCCCTCGATCCGATCCCCGGCGTCGATTTTCAGACGGTCAAATGTGCTGCGTGCGATATGCGTTTCCCTTGAGAAGCCAGGTCCGTGTCATAGATCATTTCAAGATTTTCCGCTAGATCAATGATTCCACTAGACCGGAGGGGGGAGGGGGTACCCCGAAATCCATATGTTTCCCAAAGTGAAACGCAAGTGGTGGCCCGATAAGTAGACAGAGAGCGTCAGCCAAAGACCGAAGACCAACCCGGAACCCACGACGCAACCAGATCCTGAGTCAGACAAACACCAGCAAAGTGGACGCTAAGCTCGCGCGGCGGCGTGATCGGCCATGCGCCGCTTGCTGTAGCGCAGCGCTACATTCATGAAGACGTTGCCCAGGGAGGTCTCGAACAAGATCATCAGTGCCTCGGTGTCTTCGCTGGTTTTGTCGCCCTGGTCGGCGGTAAGCAGCAGCGGCGGATGAACGCGGAAATGGAAGCCCTGGTCGTTAAGCGCCGAGATGGCGTTGCCCACGACCTGATTCGCCAATTCGAAAATGGTTTCCTTGATGAGCGCGTCGGATTCGGGGAGGTCCGCGCCAGCGTAATGGCTGGCCACGCGCACGGCGGTCTGCGGCTCGAGATCGAGGATAATTCGCCCCTCGATGTCGCCCGTCAAGGCAATCATGCCCGCCACGCCTTTACGGCGATAGGCTTCCTCTTCCATCGTAAGGTTGCCTACCTTGGTCGATCCCTGCAGGCCCTGCGACAACACGGCGTCAGCCGCGTTGATGAAAGGCTGGATCAGCTCCATCTTCATTGAATTAGGCTCCCGCTCCTGCGGCATTCGTCACTGCGCCGTCTTCACCAAGCACGTACTTGATCACTTCGTAGAGCACTTCCGGCTTCACGGGTTTCTGCACGAAATGACGCGCGCCCCGTTGCAGCGCGGCGACAATGTTCTCCTGATATCCAACAGAGGAGACCATGACAATGCGCGCTTCCGGATGCTGCTGGACGATCCGTTCGGCCGCTTCGATCCCTTCCATCTGCGGCATGGTAATGTCCATGAGCACGATGTCAGGATGTGTGCGGTCGAACTCGCTGATAGCGGTCAAGCCGTCGCCGGCTTCAGCCGCCACCTGCCCGCCGAACGTTTCGATCATGCGGGCCAGGTTCTTACGTGCAAATACGGAATCGTCCACGATTAAATAGCGGACCGGTTGCCCGTCTTTGCTGCGTTTCACTGGTGCGAACTGCTCCATAACAGACCTCCCCTTTCTACTGCATATCATGGGCCGTTGGCCGTAACCAGATGACGCTGGTCCCCGGCTTTTCGTGCCCGATCTCAGCTCCCGGCGCGCACAGCGCGCCCTGCGGGACCGCCTTCGCCGCGTCCACATAGCGCCTGCAGCGTCGATCCCATAGTGTCGAGCCCGACTACACGAATGGCGTAGCCACGCTCGATTGCCGCCTTGGGCATGCCATAAACCACGCAGGATTCTTCGCTCTGCGCAATGGTCATGCCGCCTTCTTTCTTAATCGCGCCTAATCCTTCGGCGCCGTCATCGCCCATCCCGGTCATCAACACGCCGACCGCATTGCCGCGGAACTCCTCGGCCACGCTTCGGAGAAGGACGTCGACGCTAGGTCGATGGCCGTTGACGCGCGGCTCGTCGCTGAGTACCGCAATGTCGCCCAGCGGCAGCCGCTTGACCTTCATGTGGCGGCTTCCCGGACAGATCAGCACCCGCCCGGGGAGAAGCATGTCTCCCGACTGAGCTTCCTTCACACGCAAAGGGCAGACTTCGTCCAGTCGCCGCGCAAACATTTCGGTAAAACCGTCTGGCATGTGCTGCACCACAGTGATGGCCCCAGGGAAATCTCCGGGCAGCGACGACAGCACGAACTCCAGAGCTTGCGGGCCTCCAGTCGAAACGCCGATCGCAACAATCTTGTTCGGGGACCCGACCGGAGCCGGGGGCTTTTCCGGCTTCGACGGTAACCCCGCGACCATGCGCGGCTTCAGCTTGCAGTCCGCAGCCGCCTTGACCTTGGCGATCAACTCTCGCGCGGTCTCCGCCATGTGCGCGGACGCGTCCTTGGGCTTGGTGACGAAATCGAAGGCTCCCAGCCCCAGAGCTTTCATCGTGACGCTGGCGCCTTCGGTGCTGTGCGAGCTGAACACGATGACCGGGACTGGATTGTGCCGCATGATCTCTTTCAGCGTGTCGATGCCGTTCATGCCCGGCATTTCCAGATCGAGCGTGACCACGTTGGGCTTGAGTTCCTCGATCTTCTTCAGGCAGAACGACCCATCCATCGCGGTTCCGACGACGTTAATCGCTTCGTCGACGGCAAGCATCTGCGGGATCAGCTTGCGCATGAGCGCCGAATCGTCGACCACCAGCACCCGTACCTGCTTCATACCTGGCCTCCGACTTCCGGGGTGAGCGCCAGACGCATGCGATCGGTGTGCGTCAACAACAGGCCGGAATTCGCATGTCCCGTCTCCTGTGGCCGCAAACGGGCCACGTGTTCCACCACCGCGGGCAGATTAAGGATGAGCACCACACGCCCGTCTCCCAGGATCGAAGCGCCAGAGACCAGATCGGTCGAGAAGGTCTGGTCGTCCAGGGCTTTGATGACCAGTTCTTCTTCGCCTTCGAGCGCGTCGACAATCAGGCCGTATTTTTTTTCGCTGACGGTGATGATAAGCACAAAAAGCTTGGTTTTGCGGTCTCCCTCCGGCGCCGGGCGTCCCAGGCGCAGCAAGGGCAGCACCTGGTTGCGGAGTTGCAGAACTTCGTAGTTGTCGACCTGATGCACCTCCCCTTCGAAGGTGCGAGCGATTTCCAGCACCGCGTTCAGCGGGATTGCGTATAGCCTTTGCTCGACCCAGAACAGCAGCGCCTTGATGATGGCGAGAGTTAAAGGCAGCTTCAGGCGGAACGTGGTCCCCTGCCCAAGCCGTGTGTCGACGCTGATCGAGGCCTTCAGCCGGTGCAGGACGCTCTGGACCACATCCATGCCGACGCCGCGCCCCGAGACCTCGGTGACCTGCTCGGCGGTCGAGAAGCCGGGGCGGAAGATAAAGTTCAGAGCCTCCAGTTCGCTCATTTTGGAGGCTTCTTCCGGTGTCGTCAGGCCGAGTTCGAACGCCTTGGTGCGGATTTTTGCGACGTCGATGCCGCGGCCGTCGTCGGTGACTTCGACGATGACCTGGTTGCCCTGGTGATAGGCGTTGAGGCGTACGATGCCTTGGCTCGGTTTGCCGACCTTCCGTCGTTCCTCAGGAGACTCGATGCCGTGACTGATCGCATTGCGGACCAGATGTGTGAGAGGCTCGGCGATTGCGTCGAGGATTCCTTTGTCGAGGTCGGTGTCCTGTCCGCTAACCGCCAGTTCCACTTCGCGCCCACACTGTCGTGCGACGTCGCGCACCATGCGCGGGAAGCGCCGGAAGAGTTGATCGACAGGCACCATGCGAATCTTCATGACCGAACGTTGCAGGTCATTGAGGACGCGGGCCTGGAAGGCCATGGCATCGGCAAACTTTCCGCGCAGGGCCTCTTTGGGAAAGCGCTTGGAGAATTCGTTCAATGCCTGCTGCAGCATCGACTTGCCGATAATCAGCTCGCCCACGAGGTTGAGAACGTTATCGATCCGTCCGGCCTCGACGCGCAGCAGATTCTCCTGCGCCACCGGGACGGAACCGGCAGGCAGCATAGCAGCAGCGGACGGATCAGGCAGCTGCGTTTCGGTTGCAGCGGCCGCATCGGGCGCGCCGGTCTCGGTCGAAGCTTCGAGCGTAGCAGGCTGCGGTGGCGCATTGGCACGCAGCAATACCTCGACAGTCACTTCTTCGACGATGGTCGGAATCTTGCATTTGGCCGCAATTTGCTCCGGGGTTTGTACCGTAGCGACTACGAACTCGATGAATTTCGCTGCTGCCGGAGACTTGGCATCGGGACGAACCGCAATCACCGGGCCCATGGTGCCGATCGCGTTGTGCACCAGCTGTCGTCCCGCGATGGGCATGGCGCAGTGCGCGTCAATTTTGGTCACCACGTGCAGCACGTCTTGCCCGGAGGCTTGCGCCTTGGACATGGCCAGTCTTTCGTATTCGGTCCACTGGGCGTCTGCGTTGCTCGCCGATTTGCTCAAAGACGCTTTTCCCGTCGACTCCTTGCTTCTTGACAACTTGCCGGGTGTTTTTTTGCCCCGCGTCTTGCCGTTCTTCGGCGCGGAAGTCAGCTCCTGAATCTTCTTGCTTAAGTTCTTGGTGGCAGGGAGCTTCGTGCCATTGCGATAAGCCGCAATCATCTCGCTGAAAATGTCGGCGGTCGCGAAGGCGATTTCCGCGACGGCTGCGTGCGAAGCTACACTTTCCAGCGAGAGCGCGTCTTCGAACTGATGCGCCAGCTCGCTCAATTCGCGGAGGCCGCAGGCGGCTGAATCGCCTTTCAAGGTGTGCACCGTCCGCCGGATCGAGCGGACGATCTCCTCGTCTGCGGGATTCTTTTCCAGCTTCAGCGCTTCTTCGTTGAGAGCCTGGACAAGCTCCTGCGAGGTCTCATAGAAGAGTTCCCGCAGTTCCGCGCCACGCTCATCGGCGGAATTGGTCATGCTTACTCTTTCACCTCAAGCCGCTGATAGGCCGTCCCGCTATCCTTGTGCACCATTTGAAACTTCTGGGTAAGACCCAGCAGGCTTTCGGCATGGCCGACAAAGAGATAGCCGTTCGGATTCAAGCAGCGGTAGAACTTCTCGATCAGCCGTTTCTGTTCGGCCTCATCGAAGTACATCATCACGTTGCGGCAAAAAATCACATCGTTGCGCTGGGGAAGGTACTCGGTCTTCAGGTTATGAAAGTCGAAGTGCACCATCTCCTTCAGCGCCTTCTTGATCGCGTAGCGATCGGAAACCTTGTCGAAATAGCGCAGGCGGTAGCCGTAGTCGACCATCGACATCTGATGCTCGCTATAGACGCCCTCCTGCCCGTGGCGCAATACCGAGTAGCTGATATCGCTGGCCAGGATCTCAACGCGCCACGGTGGAGGCACCAGCGGCTTGGGCAAAGGCATGTCGATGGGCAGCGGATTGCGCAGGTAGTAGTAGGCCAGTGCGTCGGTGACCAGCATCGCCAGGGTGTACGCTTCCTGTCCGGTGGAGCAGCCCGCGCTCCATATCCGGATCGAGTACTCCCGGCGCGCACTTTTGTGCTTCAGCAGTTCTTCGAGAACGCTCTTCTGGAAAAGATCGAGTTGCGCCTTGTGGCGGAAAAAGCTGGTTTCGTTGACGGTGAGGTTCTCAAGCAGCTTGGCGAGTTCTTCCTTGCCTTGCTGGCTGATCAGCAGGCGATAGTAAGCGTAGAAAGAGTCGGCTCGGCACTCTTTCAGCCGGCGCAAGAGCCGGTCCTGAAGGAAATGGGTGCGGCGCTCATCGAAGGCCATGCCGCACTCCTGGTAAATGAGTGCCTGCAACAACTTCAATTCCGCCTCGGTGAGTATGGGAGCGGGTGCTGCGCCGGATGTGCTCATGCCTGTTCTCGCCCCGCCTGCTGCTGAATTGAAATAATGCCCGCCATTACCGCGCCCCGGCTTTGGCTGCTGTTTTCTTATCCTCGGACTCGCCCTTGCTTACGAGGCTCGCAGGGGCCAGCAGCTTGCTCATATCGAGAAGTACGATCAACCGCCCTGAGACCTTTCCCAGGCCGGTAACACAATTGAGCCCGCCCTCCTGAAAAACGGCAGGCGGAGCTTCCACGGCATCGGCTGGAATCTTCAATACTTCGGAAGCCGAATCTACGATCAGACCGGCCAGCCTTCCGGCATGCTCGACCACCAGGATGCGATTGTTCTTCTTGACCGTGGCCTGCTTTTCTCCGAAACGCTTTCGCAGGTCCATGACGGAAACGATCTTGCCGCGCAGGTTGATGACGCCTTCGAGGTAGTCAGGGGCGTCAGGCACGGCAGTGATTTCCGGCACCCGTACGATCTCGTGCAGGGAAGTGATGGGTACGCCATAGGTCTCGCGGCCCACCTGGAAACCCACGATATGGAGTTCGCGGCTCATGGTCTTGGGCTCCTAAGGTTTAGAACTGCGCTCCGGCTGCGGCTGCACGCTTGGCGTTGCGGCCTACGGAATCCGCTGCCTTTTCCCGCAGAGCTTCTGCCAGTGCGAACCGGTCGATGAAATCAAGCAGGCTGCGCGACATCTTTGACATCTGCTCCGATGACGCGGCCAGTTCGGTGGAACTCGAGGTCGACTGCTGCACCAGTTCGCGCATGCGTTCCATCGCCTTGACGACGGCCTGGGCGCCCGACGCCTGTTCTTCGACGGCCGAGTTGATTTCGTGCGTGATCTCGTTCAGCCGCGTGGTAGCTCGCGCAATCTGCGAAGATCCGTGAGACTGCTCGTTGGTGGCGGCGCCGATCTCCTGCGCAAACTTGTAGACTTCGGTCACCACGTTCGAGATCTTCTTTAAGGCGGAGTTCAGTTCCGAACCCAGCTCCAGGCCTTCGTTGACGATCGAGGTCGAGCGATCCATGTTCTCGACCGCCTTGCGGGCTTCTTTCTGAATGCTCTGAATGAGTTCCGAGATTTCCTTCGTGGATTGCGCGGACTTCTCCGCCAGTTTCCGGACTTCGTCGGCAACCACAGCGAATCCCAGCCCGTGCTCTCCGGCGCGCGCGGCTTCGATGGCGGCGTTCAAGGCCAGCAAGTTGGTCTGCTCGGCCAGATCGTCGATGACCTCGATGATCTTGCCGATATCGTCAGCGCGCTGTCCGAGGGCTCCAATGATCTCGCCCGAGGAGTTAATGGTCGTGTTGATACGGTTCAGGCCATCGGTCGCCTTTTCCATCGTGCCGATGCCGCTGTGGACTTCTTCGCGTGAGCGGTTGGAGATGTCGAGCAGCACCTTGGCGGTATCGGCTACGCGCTGAATCGATGCGACCATCTGGTCGATCGAAGCCGAGGTTTCGCTGACGCTGGAAGCCTGCACCTGCGTGCTCTTCACCATGTTCTGCACGTTGACGCTCATCTCGTGCATCGTGCTGGTGACTTCATCGATCGCGGACGAAGCCTGCAGCCCGATCTTGGCCGAATCGTCGGAAGCTCCCGCGACCTGGTTGGAGGCGCTGGCGACTTGCGAGGAGGCGTCGCGGACGCTCCGCACCAGCCCGGCAAGTCCCTCGACCATCTTGGCGAAGGCGTTGCCCAGGGTATCGTGCGAGGAGCGCGGCTTTACTTCGAGCGTCAGATCGCCCCCGGCAATGGCTTCTGAAACTCCCGCCATCTCCTTCAGGTAGGTGACCATCTTGTGGAAGGTGCGGGCCAGTTCGCCGATCTCGTCGTCACGGCCAAGGTCGATGTTGTGGTCGAGATCGCCCGTGTTGCCGATGGCGCGGGCCACGTTCATCAGGGTAGTAAGCGGTACGGTAATCGACTTCGCGGTGCGATACGCGATGATGACGCCAGCGATCACCGCGACCAGCGTGCTGATCAGGGAAATTGCGATCGTCCAGTTAGCGGCACTCTCGTCGGACTTGCGGCTCTCGCCGTCGGCGATGTCAAGAGAATCCGTAGAGTTCTTCACCCAGGAGGACGCATCTTTCTGCAGGTAATAGATCTGTAGTTCGGCGACCGTCGCATTGCCGGAGTCGACGTCTTTGCGTTTCTCGATCAGCGGCTGGGCGAATTCCTTGCCCCAGGATTGCTCGAGTTGCTGCACCTTCGCAAGTGAGGTCTTGACCTGGTCCGAGTTTGCCTTGTTCGTGCCCTGTTCTAGCTTCTCGTTCAAGGTGCGCAGTCCCTCATTCATGCGGTCAACTTCGCGGGTGTCGCCGCTCAGCAAGTAGTTGCTCAGGTAGAGGCGGTTTTGCATCATCTGGAAGCGGACGGCGTTGGTGGTATCCGCCAGGTCTTTGGCCGCGTGTTCACGTCGCACCGCAGACCAGTTCACCAGGAACAGCACAACCACCATGGTGAGGATGATGCCGAAATTGACGTATAACTTCTTGCCGATAGTCATGCCTGTCTCCTCCGCGGTGATCCGAGTTACCGCGGCTCGAACTTGAACTCAATGACGCCCGTACTCTCTGACGGCGCTGGTTCAAAGCGCCACTTCTTCGCCGCGTCGAGGGCCGAATTGGCCAGAACCGGGTGTCCGCCAACGATCCGTGCTTCTTTCACCGTGCCATTGGGGGCGACCGTCACCTCGATCTTTACTATTCCCGCGATATTCATCTTGCGTGCTAATTCCGGGTAAAAAGGCTGTACCTTGGTCTTCGCCCGACGATTGATTTCGTCACTCTGCGTTGTCTGGGCTCCTGCGTGCGACAGACTGAAAGCCGCCACAATTGTTACAACCGCCAGCACTGCGGCCGCGATTCGCTGAGACACAGTTTCCTCCTCCGATTCCAAGAACTGGGCAAAGGCAAGAGTGCAATGCCTAGGCCAACGGAACCTTCTTGGAAAAACCAAAGTAATGGGCAGTAAACGATTGAAAAACAAAGCGTTACTTCAAGGCGGAGGGCGTTTTTCGTGCCTGCTCGCAATTAGCGTTGTCTCATTCGGCAAAAACCGAGTACTGTTTCTCACGGTGAGACAAAATCTCACTCCGAGTCTCGGGATTTCACATCAAGGCACCTCGTGATCCATTTTCCTTGACTCAAATTGAGATGACAGTTAGTTTCCCAAATAGATTCAAGCACTTGTGAATCGCGAAAACTATTTCCCCAGCGCCGGTGCAGATGTCACTGCTTCTGTTCGTAGTTCGTTGGTTCCTCCGGGAGACCGAGCCTTCTCCGGTTCCGATGAGGGCTTTCAGAAGCTACTGCTCCGTATTGCTGCCAAGTCCGGCGAGAGACCGCAGCCCAACCAACTGATTCAGTTGTTCTGCCAGGCCACGCGGGAATTTTTTGACGTTTCCGGTGTCTACTTCTGGCGCTGCCAGCCTGGGGACGAACTCGTAGGGGAGCAGGCCGACGGCAAAATGTCCCAGCGCTTCGTCGGACTTCGTCTGCGTCCGATGGAGAGTACCGTGACCGCAGAAGCGGTGCGGCAGCGGCGTACGATCTTCGCCAATCACGTGAATTCTGCCGCGTTCCCAGCGGCTCGGGAGTTTGAGGCCCGCTCGCTGCTGGCCGCGCCCTTACTGGTCTTCAACGAGGTCATCGGTGCGCTCACCTTCCTGCACGACGCCAACGATGAGGCATTTAATGAGGATTTCGCCGCTAAAGCCACCATTCTGGCGGGGCAACTGGGAAGTCTTCTGGAAGCGGCCCGTCTCGGCGAAGCGTCACGGGAAGAGCATCGACGGGCCGAGATTCTGGCGGACGTCGCCCATGCCTTGCATGGAAGCCCGGATGTAGGCGCCGTTATCGAGGCGCTGGCCGACCGGCTTCGCTTGCTTTTGCGTACCCGACTGGTATGCGTGCTGCTGCGCCGGGAAGGTCCGTTTGAGTTGAAGGCGGTGTCGGCGGAGACGCCGCAACTGGCGACTTCGGCGCGCGCCCGGCATGATCGGCAAACTTTGCGCTTCGCAGCCGACCTTGCCCAGCGGGCGGTGGCGGCGGCAGAACCCCTGACTCTCTCGATCGGGGCGGACGTGCATTCGCTCGGGAACCTGGTGTCTCCCGGCATGCTCATTGCCGCACCCTTTCGCACGGCCCGCACCCAGGGCGCGATCTTAATTTATCCCCGGCAAGACGGCATCTTTACGGCCGAGGAACGCGCGCTGGTGGCAGCGATCGCAAGCTTTGGTGCCGTCGCCGTGGCACACGCGGAACTGCATGCCACTGCACACTCTCAGGCGCAGGAACTTCATCAACTCCTTGAGATTTCCCTGGAACTCAGCGCCAGTGGAGATCTGGATCGTTTTCTACAGGCGTTTGTGATCCGGGCTTCAGGGTTTCTCGGCTTTGGGAGATGCTTCATCGCGCTGCTGGAGAATGACCAGTTCCAGGTGCGCTACGGAGTAGAACGCGGACAACCGCGCCCGGTCGACGCCATTTTTCCAGAAGGGGTCGCTACCAAAACCCTGCGAACCAAAGAGGTCTTTTGGACGGATGAAGCGAGCCGGGTTCCAGGCGTCAATGTTGAAGTAGTTTCGAAATACAAAGTGCATCAGTTTCTGGCTGTGCCGCTTCTCGGAGCCAACGGCAAATTGCTGGGGATGTTTGGCGTGCTGGACCGTCTCGATGGCACCGGGATTTCACAGGAGGACATACGGCGCGCCCGGGCCCTGTCGAACCAGGCTGCGGTCGTCTTGGAAGTTGCCAGCAATTTGCACCTGTCGGAACAGCATCGGCGGCGGGCCGAGGCATTGATCGAACTGGCGCGTGACATTGATGGCAGCCTGCACTTGCCCGAGTTTGCATCCCGCTTTGTTCGCCGCACGGTAGAACTGACGAGCTCGCGTGGCGGACTTCTGGCCCTGCAGCAGGACGGCCATTGGCAACCCGTTGCGCTGCATCAGACGCACTTATCTTCTTCGACATCGGAAATCGTCCCCTTATCCGGAGAACAAAGGGTGAACGGCTCTTCACAAAGAGCTGATGTGAGCCTGGTTAAGGGAGAAACCCAGGCGACCTCTTCCATGAATCGTGAGAGTGAGCGAGACCTGGGCGCCACGCTTGGCGAGTTTGTCGCTCATCACGCGGAAAAAGTGACATGCAGTTCTGCCCAAGAAATGCTGGGAGTGGAACCCGCCGCCAGATTAGGTTGGACCGACTGCACATTGGTGCGACTCACGGGTGCCGATGGTGAACTTGCCGGAATTCTATGTCTCTCCGGCCGCGCGGGAGACGTGAACCAGGAGGATCGGGTATTCCTGGAGACGATGGCGGGGCATGCCGCTATGGCGCTGGACAATGCGCGGCTGTTCACACAGATCGAAAAGTCGAATCGCCACTGGGTCGAAATATTCGATGCCATTTCGGACTTCATTGTGGTGCACGACCAGTCCGACAAAGTGTTGCGAGTGAACCGTTCGCTAGCCGCGATGATTGGAGTGCCGCCGGCCGAGTTGATCGGACTCAATATTCGCGCACTGATGGCGTTGACCAGCGATTCTGCTTCGTATTCCTGCCCCTTCTGCCGCTCGATGGGGGATGACTCCGGCGAGTTTGCTCACCCGGTTTTCGACCGCACTTACCTGGTCTCAACATCGCGCGTGCACGGCGCCTCCGGGGAAGGCCTGCAGACCATTCACGTTCTGAAAGACATCTCTGACCGTAGCGAAGCGGAGCGGCGCTATCGCGAACTCTTCGACAACATTCAGGAAGGTCTCTTCTTTAGCACGCCGGGCGGACGATTTGTGGAAGTCAATGATGCCATGGTGCGGATGCTCGGCTATGGCAGCCGCGAAGAGTTGCTGCAGATCGATATCCCCACCCAGCTTTATCTCACTCCCGAGCAGCGACAGCAGCATGTGAAGGTCATGGAGGAACAGGGCAGCTTGCGCAATTTTGAGGCTACCCTGCGGCGCAAGGACGGTTCGCTGATTCACGTGCTGATTAACGCCTTCGGGATGTACGACAACCAAGGCCGCGTGCTGCAGGTTCGCGGACTGATGCTGGATGTCACCGGCCTTCGAACGTACCAGTCGGAGTTACATCGGGAGCGCGATTTCTCGGGCAAGATCCTCAACAACACGCAGAGCCTGATTCTGGTGGCCGATACCGCAGGACTGATCAGTTACGCGAACCGGCGCTGGTACGATGCCGGATTTGAGCAGCGGGAATTGCTGGGGCGTCCGCTGCTCGAATTGGCCTCGCCGAGCTTTGCGCAGCCATTGGCCGAAGCTGTCCACAGCACCTTGAACGGTCAGCAAGTCGACAACCTCGAACTGGAAATCGTGCGTCGTAGCGGAGCAACGGGAAAATTCTCGGCGAACCTTAGCCCTATGCGCGACGAGCAGGGAACGGTGACCAGCATCGTTCTGGTGCTCACCGATATCACGGATTCCGCCGTGCTGCGCGACAAGTTACTCCACACCGAAAAGATGGCGGCGGTCGGGCAGTTGGTGTCCGGTGTGGCGCACGAAGTGAATAACCCGCTGACCGCGATCCTCGGTTTCGCCGACTTGTTGATGGAGAATCCCGATACCCCTGAATCCGCACGAAAAGATCTGCGCGTGATCCTGCAGGAGGCGCAACGCACCAAGCAGATCGTGCAAAACCTGCTCAGCTTTGCGCGTCAGATGCCGCCGCAACGCAATCCTCTGCAACTCAACGGGATTCTGCGGCGCACCATTCAGCTGCGCTCCTATGACTTTAATAGTCACGGCGTCGATGTGGTCGAACATCTCGATGAAGGACTTCCCGACGTAATCGGCGATGCGCACCAGCTGCAGCAGGTCTTTCTCAACATCCTGAACAACGCCTACGACGCGGTGCGCGAAGTCGGACGTCCTGCGCGCATCGAGATCATGTCGACCAAGTCCGGCGATTCGGTCGAAGTCTCCTTCTCCGATAACGGAAATGGAATTTCGCATCCTGATAAGATTTTTGATCCATTCTTCACGACCAAGGAAGTGGGCAAGGGGACGGGTCTGGGCCTCAGCATCTGTTACGGAATCGTGAAAGAACACGGTGGTGAGATTCTCTGCCACAACAACATCGGGGGCCAGGGAGCGACCTTCATTGTTCGCCTGCCTGCAACGCCTCAGGCCACGTCTCTGGGCGTGGCCGCGGGAGTGACACAACCATGAGCCTGCCAGCCTTGAAACCTCGAGCTTTGCCAGTCTTGCTCATCGAAGATGAGCCAGCGGTCATGGCCTACGTGCAAGCAGCTCTTGAGCGCAGCGGATATCCGGTTGTGTGCTGCGAGTCCGGCGTCGACGCCTTGCGATTGCTGGAAAACGGATCGTTCCTCGGCATAGTCTCTGACATGCGGACCCCCGGCGGAGTGGACGGCGGACAGGTGCATGCTTGGATCGCCAAGCACAGGCCGGATCTCGCGAATCGCCTGGTTTTCATCACCGGCGATATCGCGAACGAAGAGACAGTGGCAACCTTGCGCGAGACGGGCGCTCCCTGCGTAGAGAAGCCGTTCCGCGTTCAGCAATTCATTGATGTGATCTCGAAAACGTTTGGAAAGGTCGAGTAGTGAATAACGCCGGTAAGGAAGATCTCCGCATACGCCTGCTGATCGTCGATGACGAGCAGACCATCCGCAAGTTGTGCTCAACGGTAGGCGAGGCGCTCGGATTTGTTTGCCTGGAAGCCGAGAGCGGCGAGTCGGCTTTAGCTCTCTTGGAAGAGCAGTCGGTGCATATGATTTTGTCCGATATGGTGATGCCGCACATGTCGGGACTGGAATTCCTGGAGAAGATCAAGAAACTTCTCCCCCGCACCGAAGTAGCGCTGATGACCGGGCATGGCTCGATTGAAACCGCCGTGCAGGCGATGAAATTGGGCGCTTACGACTACATCACCAAGCCGTTTTCACCGCTGGAAGAATTGCGACTGTTTCTGCGCCGCATGGCCGAGAAAGTCCGCCTGGTCGAGGAAAACGAATTCCTGCGACAGCGTACAGATTCGGAAACCGCTGTGCATGGGATTGTCGGTTCGTCCACGCGCATCCAGGAAGTGATGCGCCTGGTGGCGCGATTAAAAGATACGCGCACGCCGGTGCTGATTTATGGCGAGAGCGGCACCGGAAAAGAGCTCGTTGCCCGCGCGATGCATTTTCGCGGAGCTTTTGCCGGCCGTCCGTTCGTCGCGGTCGATTGCGGATCCCTCGTTCCCACGCTCATTGAAAGCGAGCTGTTCGGCTACGAAAAAGGAGCGTTCACCGGGGCTTTGAAGTCCAAGCAGGGACTGTTTCAAGCGGCCGATGGCGGCACTATCTTTCTCGATGAAGTGGGCGAGTTGCCCCTGGAGTTGCAGGCGAAGCTCCTGCGCGTCCTGCAGGAAAAAGAAGTACGCCCGGTCGGCAGTAATCAGCGGATCAAGGTAGACGTGCGGGTTATTGCTGCCACGAATCGTGATCTCGAGGCCGCTTACAAGAACGGAACCTTCCGCAAAGATCTTTATTTCCGTCTGAATGTAGTTACGCTCTTCGTGCCCTCTCTCCGCGAGCGCCGTAGCGATATCCCGATGCTCGTGCACTGGTTCTTGGAGCGCTATGCCCCTGGAGGCGAGCAGCATGTCTCCAGCGCGGCGATGAAAGCTCTTATGCAATACGAATGGCCGGGCAATGTCCGAGAACTGGAAAACTGCGTTGAGCGAGCCGTTGCGCTGGGAAACGGGCAGATCATCGAATTGAGTGATCTTCCGCCGGCTATTGCCTCGGGCGCAGGTTTGGCGACCACTCCTGTGATCCACACGAGCAAACCGCCCGTTCTAGATCCGGATCTGGCAGAAGCCGCGGTTGCGGTGGCGCCTCGAACGCCGTTGCCCACAACCGATCTGGAGGATATCGAACGCGCCACTATTCAGCGTGTTTTTGAACAGGTCAACGGCGACAAGGCGCTAGCCGGAAGAATGCTCGGTATCAGCCGCGCGACCCTCTACCGCAAACTCAAGCGTTACAACATCGGGATGGGATCTCCGTCCGGGGAAAGTTCATCAAGCCATACCTTGCAGTGAGGGAGTCCTCTACCTCCGAATAACCGACGATACGCGGCGCATAGATCATTCCGGCAAAACCGAGCCTGTCCACTAGCGCACAGGAATGTTCAGAAGCGGACAACGAAGGATTAGCTTTCGGGCGGTAGAAACTCTATCGTTTGTTGCTTTTCCGAACGCTGGACTTCGGTGGACAAGATGCAGGCAGCACGAAAGAACCGCTGCCCCGGCGCGAGACGAGGATGCGCAATGTGGATCTCCGAGGATATTTTCGTGGAAATACTCAATCAGAATCTTAGGTTTGCAATTCGCCAGTTGTGGCGAAATCCCGGCTTCACGGTCACGGTAGTCCTTACGCTAGCGCTCTCGATTGGCGCAAACACCGCCATTTTCTCAATAGTCAATGCGCTTTTGCTGAAGAGCTTGCCTTACTCCCATCCCGAACGGATGGGGACGGTTTACACGCGCGTCACCGGTCACCTGGGCTGGGACGAGCGGCATCACGTAAATGGCGAGCAATGGGAACTGCTGCGCGACAACGTTCCGTCTCTGATCGCGGCTGTTTCGGCGACGAGAACTTCAGGCGTTAATCTTCAGGCGGATTCGCAAGTGCAGTATCTTCACGCCGGACGCGTCTCCGCTCGATACTTCGATGTGCTGGCGATCCATCCCATCATCGGTCGTAATTTCTCGGATGCGGAGGATCTTCCGCACGGAGCAAAGACAGCCATCCTCAGCTACGGTTTGTGGCGAAATACTTTCGGTTCTGATCCCAACATATCAGGCAGGAACATTCTGTTGAAAGGGGAGCCGTACGTGGTGGTGGGAGTCCTTCCCGATGGTGTGACGATTCCGTTGGATGCCGACGTATATACATCATTACAGGCCAGCCGCGACGGTGAAGGCGGAGGAACGAACTTTGATTTGATCACCCGCCTACGGGACGGCTTCACCTGGCAGCAAGCGGATGCCGAGATCAATCGTGCCTGGTCCCTCCGCACGGTGCGCTATGAGCTGCAGGACAACCCCGGCGCCCAGGTGACCTATTATTCTGTGCCGCTTCAAAAGGGGGAGACGGCTCCGCTGCGCCCCCAGGTCTTAGCGTTAATGCTGGCAGCCGGCATCATTCTGCTGATCGCCTGCGCCAACTTGGCTGGTCTAACGCTGGTGCGCATGCTGCGGCGGACGCCTGAAGTCGCCACCCGACTCGCGCTCGGCGCCTCGCGCTGGCAGATTCAGAAACAATTCTGGGTCGAAACTCTGTTATTGGCATTCGTCGGTGGAATCGCCGGAATAGCAGTCGGTTTCGTTACCTTGCGAGGATTGCTCGTGCTTCTGCCTGAACACTTCCTTCCCGTAGTTGATGTACCTTTGGATGGGCGTGTACTGGCTTTCACGGTTCTCACATCCTTGCTCACGAGCCTGCTGTTCGGCATGATTCCTGCCCTTACAGGGCTAAGGTATGACTTGCGCTCGGCGATCGCGAATCGCTCCGCGGGCGGCTCCAAACAACTGGGTTTACGGCAGGCGCTGATTGCCGGCGAAGTTGCGTTGACTGTGGTGTTGCTGGCGTCGTCGGGCCTGCTCATTCGCACTCTCGTTCATCTTCAAACTCTGCCGCCGGGATTCGACTCAACCGGAGTCATGACAGCGAAAGCGTCCCTCGACGACGCACGCTTCCATGATTCAGCAGCGTTTCGAAAGCTCTTCCACGAGAGCATCGCCGCGATGCGTCAGATTCCAGGAGTGCAGCACGCTGCGGTCGGCCTGAGTCTGCCATATGAGCGCTCGCTTAACAGTGGGGTGACGCTCAGCGACGGCAAAGAATCCGGCCAGCAGGTCATGACCGGCGAGGTGTACATTACGCCGGACTATTTCGGGGCATTGCAGATTCCAATCCTCATGGGCCGCGATTTTACTGACGCAGACGGTCCCTTTTCGCAACACGTGGCCATCGTCAATCAGACATTCGTCCGCAAGTTCTTCCACGGGGCAAGTCCGCTCGGACACTACGTGGATAAGGACAAAATGATTGTCGCGGTGGTAGAAGATGTGGCGATCGAACCGGGGTTGGATGCTACTGCTCCGCTTTCGGCCGAAGAGTTAATGTATATTCCCGCCACCCAGGTGGATGCTCAATCGCTGGCACTACTCCACGTATGGTTCCAACCCAACTGGATCGTCCGCACAGCAGGCCCGGCAGAGGGACTGACCGCGCAGATGCAGCGCGCGCTCGCGAGTGTCGATCCCAACCTGCCCTTCTCCGGCTTCTATAGGATGAACGATCTGCTCGCGAATACCTTGGCTACGCAACGTGTAGAAGTAGCACTTCTAAGCACCATGGCAGTTCTGGCACTGTTGCTGAGCGCTGTCGGAATTTTCGCCCTGGTGGCAAACATCGTCGCACAAAAGACAAGAGAGATTGGCATCCGTATGGCGCTGGGTTCCACTATTCGACAGGCCATGGTCAATATGGGCGGTCCCGGAGTGCGGGCCTCGGGGTTGGGACTCATTCTCGGATTGGTCTTGTGCGCGGGAGCTCTGAGGGCAATGCGCAGCCTGTTGTATGGGGTGGGGATCTACGATATTCCCACAGTTGCATGCGTCATCTTGATTCTCGGGTCTGTAACAGTCGTCGCCGGCACGGTGCCTACGCTGCGAATTGCACGAATCGACCCGGCGCAGACGTTGCGCGATGAATGAGCCGGTTGACCTCACTGCCTGTGATGTGTTTTGAGATTGTCGGCGATCGCGAGCGAAGTGAGACTGCCATCTCAGCTTGAGACGCGAACTGGCGTTGCGGAGGCGGCCACCACGTCTCGCGCACTCTAACTCGCTGAAAGCCCGTTCCCCTCAGTGCTAGTCCTTCCGTTCCGCGAGATGGTGCCCACCTTGCTTGAATTTCCTGTGAACCGCGCATACCGGCTCCCCAAAGCTCTTCCAAACCAGGAAGAGGGGGAGCCCGACCGCATTTCGACGGGGCGAACGAGTTCCGGTTAGAGAGTTTTAAGGTCAGAGGATCTACATCGATTGGCGCAGCAAGCCACAGCTACCGCGCGCTACCCACAAGACGCCAGCCCCGTCGCCGGCTTGGCACGTTTTTTCCCGGACGCGACCGCCATGCGGATGCCGGTGCAGTTCGCCCGCATGGTCGAGTCCAGCCAGTCGCCGGATTTTAGCGAAAGCATCGTGATTGAATTTGGCACGCCGCGCGAAGTCCTGTTTGCCTGCAAAACTCCTTTGGAATTTGCGGACGTTCTGAGGTTACGCAATTCCGACGGCTCGTTTGAGGAGGATGCTCGCGTAGTCGCCGTGCAGTATCACCCCGGGAACACACTCGTGGCAGCGCGGTTCAACCGCGAAGTGCCCAACTGGATCGTGAAACCATGACTCCAACCACACCCGTGCAAGATCTTGCCACGCAATGGAGTTTCGCGCGCAAGCTCTATCCCATTTACTTCGAACTGGCGCGGGAGTTCGCCATCGATGTGAAACCGTGCGCTGAACTGGAAGCCGGCGTGCAAATGCCCGGCAAAGATACTGTCGAACAGGCCAATCAGTGGCTTGACCACATGGATGGAGCCATCCAGGTGCACCAGCTCCGACAATTCCTGCAAACCAGCTCGCTGGTGAGTCAGGACGGGATCGTCACGCTGTTGGAGCATTTCCTGGCAAAACCTACCAAGAGCGATGCCATCCGAGACAAGGTCGACTTCCTGCTGGTGCAGTACTTCAGCCAGAACGCGCCGGCGGGACTCAACGATGCAGAGGTTGATCTCGCTTATGTGGCGCAAGCGATGGAGGCAGTGCTCGGCCCGATTGAACTGAAACCTCCCGTATGGCTCAATGCGCTGGACCGGGTACTCGACGCTGCCCGCAAATGCAAATCGCTCGACGAACTGCTGCACGGCGGGGTTCTGGAGCAGGGCCGAAAAGCCAAGGGGCTTGCCGGAGAGCTGTTCTACTTGCCGGTGGCATTGGTTGCATTTACCCGCTTCGGCTATCTGATGCGTCGGGCCTTTTTCCGGCTGATGCTTGGCGACCTCAACCTGATTCTCGATGGCTTGACCGAGCTGGAAGACAAGGGGATAGAAACACTCGACTGCCGCCGCGCGCAATTCTCCGCTCAGGAGCCGATCATCCGGCTCCGTATGATCTGCCAGTCTTGGAAGGTGATGTTCCAGGCGGAATATTCTTCCGGATCACCGCTGCGCATGCTGGTCGACTTGCGCGCTTCGGTAGAGCACGCGCTGGGCCGGGGTAAGTCCGCGGAGGCCGATGGCAAGACGAAACCGGCTGCTGCCGCGAAACCTGCGGTGGCGCCGCCGAAACCGGTGTCCGCAACTCCAGCCAAGGCCGCTGTCGTGGCCAGCAAACCGCCGATTCCCGCAGCGAAGGTCGGGGCCGCCGCCTCGGCTGGGGCCGCGGCAAAACCCGCGGCCGCGCCTATGGCTAAGTCCAACAAACCCGCTCCACTGCCGGCGGATGCTCCTGAGTTTGAAGTCTCCAGCTCGCCCGGATGGGATCCGGATTCGGCGCCGCAGCCGCCAAAAAAGAAGTGAGCGGATAGGGATTGTCCGTCGCTGCACTGGTTATGGTCGGATAAAAAAGAGGAAACTGGCACGTGGAAACGCCCACCGTTCTGATCATCTCCGACGAACCCGACTTCTCGCGGCGCATCACTGCCCGCTGGCAGATGGAGCGAAATGTGCCCACATTCACTCTGCTGAGCGGTGAGTTGTGGCCCCGTTTTGCTGCCGATGTGTTCGACGTCGCCATTGTGGGGCGGTTGCGGCGCGATTTGCTTTCAGTGGTCCTCGAGCCTTTACACTCCACGTCGCAACCAATTTTCTGTCTATGCCACGATGCGGCGACGGCACAGTTGGTGCGAGACCGCTGGCCTCGTGTCTCCCTGTTGCGACCGAGCGAGCACTGGCTTGAGACCCTTGTGTTGGCGGCCTCGGAAGCCGTACACCGGTCGCGAGCCGAAACCCGGGCGCGCGCCGCGGAGTTTGCCTGCTCTGCACTCGAGCGTCAGGCCACGCTTGGACGTTACATGCTCGAGATGCGCCACAGCCTGAATAACGCGCTCACTTCGGTATTGGGGAATTCGGACCTGCTCCTGCTGGAGCCGGGCAGCTTCTCTGCCCAAACGCGCGCTCAGATCGAAACAATTCGGAATATGACGCTGCGCATTCACGAGATCATGCAGCGTTTTTCATCGCTGGAAAAGGAAATGAATGTGGTCGCGCAACAGGCCGGGCAGGATTCTCGCAAGTCGTACGCGGCTGTAGCTGGAGACTGAGAACTGAGAAGAAGCTAAAGGCAGAACCGAAAGCTGAGAACCGAGAATTGAGAACTAAAACTGAGAATTGAGAACCCCTCTCCTCCCCCAGGCGACGGTCTCATCCCCGCGCTTCTGAGGAAAGGATCTATGCATAGACTTATCGCAGGCGTCACCATTTTCGAGCACGAACTCTCTGAACTGCGCCTGCTGGTGGAGCGCCAGACCGGGATTCTGCTGGACTGTCCCAACAGCGCATTGGCAGCGCACCTGGCCGATTATCTTGAAGCCCATGAACTGGAATCGCCCGCGGCCTTGCTCGAACGGTTGCGCGCTTGTGATCTCGATCCTTCGCAGCTTGCCGAGTTCCTCGATGGCGTGCTCAACGGAAAGACTGGATTCTACCGGCATCCCGGAGCCATGAATGCGTTGGCGCGTCATGTAATGCCGCAACTCTACGCCCGCAAAGCCGACGACGCTGCGTGCACCCTTCGCATATGGAGTGCTGGTTGTGCAACCGGTGAAGAGGCATATTCGATTGCCATGGCCATCTGCGAGGCGATGCCCAATGCAGCGGGCGGTGGCGCAAGCAACGGCTCAACGAACGGAAGCGCCACGAAAGAATCGAAAAGTCCGAACCGCAGCGGAGGAGTATTGGAGGCCAACGGTTCGGCACAGTCGACCAAGGAATGGTCCGTTCACATTGTAGGCAGCGATTTGCTGCCGTCTTCGATTCAGGTCGCCGAGCGCGGACTGTATCCGCAATCAGCCCTGCAGGGACTGCCGCCGGCGATGATCCGTGCCTGCTTTTCGAAAATTGGAAGTCCGAACGGCAACGCGAATGGCTCGGAGGAAACTGCGATTGCGAATTCCGCGAATGGCAATTCCAACAACGGCAGTTCCTCCAACGGAGCGACCAATGGCGCTCACCTTTTGGTGAAGCCTCGCCTTCGCAGCCTGGTGACGTTCAACACGATGAATCTGACCAAGCCGGTTTATATCGGCCGCTTCGACTGCATCTTCTGCATGGACGTCCTGCCGCAGCTTTCCCGCGCCCAGCGCACCGCTCTGATGGAGCGATTGCACCTCTATCTCGAACCTGGCGGATACCTCTTCCTCAGCCAAACCGAAAAGCTCTGCGTTCCCAACCTGAACTTCCGGCAAGAGAGCTACGACGGATACACAATGCACCGCAAGCCGATGGCGGCGTCGGCCGCCTATGGGCGCTAAGCCACACACTATTCAGAATTGCCTATATTGTCCATTTTGTCTATAATAGACAAATGAAGACCGTGAGTGCCACCGACGCTAAACAACGTCTAGCGGCCCTTCTGGACGCCGCCCAGCGCGAGCCCGTGCTCATTCGCCGCCAAAACCGCGACGTGGCCGTGATCATCTCCGCGCAAGAATACGAGCGGATTCGCAAGGTCAACATCGAGGAGCTTGAGCGAACCATGGACCGCATCAGCGCCCAGGCTGCCGCAAACGGAATGACCGAGGAAATTCTCGCTGACATTCTGAAAGACTGATGCGCTGCGTCGTCGACACCAATGTGTTCGTCAGCGCCGCCGTGTTTTCGCTTTCAGTTCCGCGCCAGGCGGTGAAGAAAGTGCTGAGGGACGGCGTTCTGCTCCTTTCCGATTGCACCATGGATGAGCTGAAGGAAGTTCTATTCCGTTCAAAGTTTGATCTTTATGTGAGCCGGCACGAGCGCGCTGTGTTCCTCGGGCAGCTCGGCGCGGTCGCCGAATTCGTCCCCATCGTTCAGTTGATCCGCGAATGTCGCGATCCCAAAGACGACAAGTTCCTGGAAGTGGCACTGAATGGCAAAGCGGATTTGATCATCACGGGAGATACAGATTTATTGACGCTGCATCCCTGGCGGGGAATTGCAATCCTGTCGCCGGCCAACTATCTAAATCGGTAGTTCCAGAATTTACGCGAACAAGAACTCCTTCGTACGCAACTCCTTGATTGTATCCCGCAGTTTCGCCGCCTTCTCGAACTCGAACCGCTTCGCGGCCTCACGCATATCACTCTCCAAGTTCGCAATGTAGGCGTCGACCTCTTCTTGCGACTTAAACTCGGGCATGCCTTCGGCTTCCCCCCCGGTCAGGTCGGTATAATCTGCAGCGACAATCGCCGCCAGTGTCATGTCGAGCGGACGCACGATCGACTCGGGAGTAATGCCGTGCTCTTCGTTATACGCCGTCTGAATCGCGCGGCGGCGGGACGTCTCGTCCATCGCCCGTTTCATCGAGTCGGTCTCGCGGTCGGCATACAGAATGGCTCGGCCGTTCAGATGGCGTGCGCAGCGTCCGATCGTCTGAATCAGCGATCCGCTCGACCGCAGGAATCCTTCCTTATCCGCATCCAGAATGGCGACCAACGAAACTTCCGGCAAATCCAGCCCTTCGCGCAGCAGATTGATGCCGATCAGCACATCAAACTCTCCCTTACGCAGATCGCGCAGGATCTTCACGCGCTCTAAGGTCTCGATCTCCGAGTGCATGTAGCGGCACTTCACACCGACTTCAGCGTAGTACTCCGCCAAGTCCTCCGCCATGCGCTTGGTTAACGTCGTCACCAGCACCCGCTCGCCCTTTTCCACACGCGCACGAATCTCGTGCAACAGGTCGTCAATCTGTCCCTTCACCGGACGCACTTCCACCGGAGGATCAATCAATCCGGTCGGCCGGATTATCTGCTCGACCACGACGCCCGCGGACTTCGTCAGCTCATACGGCCCGGGCGTCGCCGAAACATAAACGAGCTGGTTGGTGCGATGCTCGAACTCCTCAAACGTCAGCGGCCGGTTATCAAGCGCCGACGGCATGCGGAATCCGTACTCAACCAAGACTTCCTTGCGCGAGCGATCGCCCGCATACATCCCGCGCAGTTGCGGCACAGTCTGGTGCGATTCGTCGATGAACATCAGGAAATCGCGCGGGAAATAGTCGAGCAGCGTCGGCGGAGGCTCGCCGGGCAGCCGTCCCGTGAAATGCCGTGAATAGTTTTCAATCCCATGGCAATAGCCCATGGCCTTGATCATTTCCAGATCAAACATCGTGCGCTGATGAATGCGCTGCGACTCGACCAGCCGCCCCTGCTTCTCGAGTTCAACTTCCCACCAGGCCAGTTCCTTTTTGATCGACTCCACCGCCGATGCCCGGGTCTCCTCTTTCATGACGTAATGTGTCTTGGGATAAATCGGCAGCCGCATGTACTTCTGCTTGACGGTGCCGAACAGCGGGTCAATCTGCGAGAGCGATTCAATCTGATCTCCCCACAGCTCGATGCGGTACGCCATGTCGTCGTAAGTGGGGAAGACCTCAATGACGTCGCCGCGCACACGGAACGTTCCGCGGCGGAACTCGCCATTCGTCCGCTCGTAGAGGATGTCGACCAACTTGCGGGTAATATCCTCACGCTTGACCTTCTGACCTTTTTCGACAAACAGCATCATCCCGTAATAAGCCTCGGGCGATCCCAAACCGTAAATACAGCTCACCGACGCGACAATCAGCGCATCGCGCCGCTCGAATAGCGACCGCGTGGCCGAGAGTCGCAGCTTGTCGAGCTCATCATTAATGGTCGCTTCCTTCTCGATGTAAAGATCGGCAGCCGGAACGTAGGCTTCCGGCTGGTAGTAGTCATAGTAGGAAACGAAATACTCGACGGCATTATGCGGGAAGAAACTCTTGAACTCGTGATAAAGCTGCGCCGCCAATGTTTTGTTATGCGCCATGACGATCGTTGGGCGGTTCAGCGCCTCAATCACCTTCGCCATGGTGAAGGTCTTGCCAGACCCCGTGACGCCCAGCAGCACCTGATGCTGCTCGCGATCAAATAGACCGCGGGTCAGTGCCTGGATCGCGGCCGCTTGGTCGCCCTGTGGCTTGTAACTGGAAACGAGTTTGAAATCCATGAAAGAAGCTCTTAGCTGTTAGCTCTTGGCAAAACCCAACGACCTAGGAACACTAGCTCAAGTTGAGGACCATTTCTGTCCTCAATCCCACCAAGCATTTTGTCATTCCGAGCGAAGCGAGGAATCCGCTGGTGTAGGGACGGGCGCCTCGCCGGGCCGCCGCAACGCTCGGCCTGGTTTCGCCGGCAGCACCCCAGAGCCAAATTTCGCCGCCAGAGAATCTCTCCATTATAAATGCTCGATACTAGCGACGTGGGCGAGGCGTCACTTGTGAAGTTCGATGGACACAATCTGTGCTGTCACAGACGGATTGGCGGATTCAACATACTCCACCTTCGCCGGACGGTCTTCCAGGTCTGTGCAGGGATTGAGGTCTTTGTCCGGCTGAAATCCTAAAGTACTGAAGCGGATCTTATAGTAGTTCTCGAGGTGCAGGGAAAGTGCTTTTCCACTGCCTGAAACTGTCAGGTCCAACGACGGACTATCACAGGTGACGCTCTTCAGAACGCCGACGGCAAAGCGGTGCGGCCCTTTCGGCACGAACGGTTCCCGCCGCTTTAGCTTGGGCACAGTGCCTTCGGCCAAAGTCCCATCATGGCTGCTCTGATCCTCCCGTGCCCGTTTCTGCTGTTCCGCAAATTGAGATTGAGCGTCGGCATACTCCTGCGCGTGCGTGAGGACGTCAGCCACCATCTGGCTCTCCTCCGGCGTCTTCGCCAGTTTCGCCGCAGCGTGCAAAACCACGATCGCATTCTGACTTTGTTCCATGGTCATCAGGATATTGGCGACGTTGATCCGGTAGCCGACGTTCGATGGATCCAGCGAGACCGCCGTCAGTCCCATCATGCGAGCTTCGTCAAGGTTCTGGTGCCGCATCGCGAGAAAGACGCCGAGGCTATCGAATGCCGGCGCGAATAGGGGATTCAGCTTAATCGCTGCACGAAGGCTGCTTTCTACCTGGTCCTGTGCGGACGCCTCGCGAGCGTCGCCCATCGAGATGACCGCGTAGTAGTAATGGGCAAGAAAACTTTGCGAGTCCAGTTGCACCGCCTGCTCGTACCATTTCCTCGCTTCGTCGGAGTGGCCTTCTTGCATGGCAAGAAAGCCCTTGGTCTCTTGCGCCGAGACGTTCTTAGGATCTTCCTGCAGTACACGGTCCAGGATCTGCTTGGCATCGCTGATTCGATGGTTATACGCCAGAAAATCGGCCCGCAGGGCATCAGATTGCGTGGCGGTGAGAGCTTGCAGTTTGAACGCGGAATCGTCCACCTCGGTCATGGTCGTCATCTTGAGGTAGCGAAAAGAGCCTCCCCGG
>Ga0209580_10000266_pt1 | contig 32116 bp, 26 predicted proteins | sample Coa_R1_5_FD_187153 | JGI IMG/M metagenome (GOLD analysis project Ga0209580, IMG submission 187153) | Surface soil microbial communities from Centralia Pennsylvania, which are recovering from an underground coalmine fire - Coalmine... | ecosystem: Environmental > Terrestrial > Soil >... | reverse complement strand
CAGCCCGCTTTCGACGAGTACGGCGTACACCACCGCGAGCGACGTCGTCGAGAGCGCGGTGCCCGCGATCTCCGCCTGGCGCAGGTTCCAGCCGGCGACATGCCGGGCGAACAATCCGACGCCAATGAAGGGCAGCAGGAAGGAAAGCCCGCCGATGAGCACGGCCGGTCTCCACTGGCGCCGCAGCAGGTTCGAGTCGACCTCCGCGCCGGCGAGAAAGGTGAGCACGATGCCCGCGAAGCTTCCGATGAAGTCGATCCAGGGCGTCGGATGCACGCCGAAGACATTCGCGCCGACGACACCAAGGCCGATCTCGATAATCGCGACGGAAATGCCGGCCTCGACCGACACGATCGAGGCAATCAGGATGAGCGCAGCGAGAATCGTCGCCGTGGCCAAGTCAGTCACAGGCCTCCTCCGGGAGGAATCGAACCTGAGAGCTGACGTCCGGCCGAAGGGGATGCCTACGGGATGATCAGCCCGCAGGAGTCATTGGCCACGCAAGGCGTGACGGTTAAGGCGAACTCCACCGCCTCGACGTTCATTTTCTGCGAGGCCAGGGGTTGAATCAAGACTGGCCAGTCAGCGGCACTCGTGCCGGATGCCGCCGGGCCATCAGCGCTGCTCGTGCGGATGGGCGACGACGGTGTAGCTGATGCCGAGCTCGTCCTTGACCTTCACCACGCCGGCGACACTCACCGGTTTGATGCCATAGTCGCTTTGCTTGATCTGAAACTGACCGTGCGCCGTCAGCCGGTCCGTGGTCAGCTCGGCGCTCGCGGGAAAGGTGAGCGGCTTGGTAGTGCCGTGCAGGGTGAATTCCCCGGACACCGCCAGCTCCCAGGTCTGCCCGGCGCTCTTCGTGACCGTTACATGCCCGCTCTGAAACACGATCGTCGGGTAGTGCTCCACGTCGAGCACCTTGTCACTGAGCATGGCCTTCTGGACTTGAGGGACGTCATCGGGTGGCTCGTTCTTGCTGCTCACCTGAAGGGCTCCAGCGTCGATCTCCATGTGGATGCTCGATTGCGTCGGGTCGCTCGCGTCGAGCTCTACCGTACCCTTGAGGGACGAGACCACTTCGTGCGTGTGACCCGCCGCGAACGAGAAGAGCCCCGCCTTCCCGACCGTGACCACCGCGCTGCTTTCCGCCGGGTCAATGGTGAAGCTGCTGGTCGCAATGCGCGGCCCCATCGCCGCGACGGCGACAAACGGCGCCGTCACGCCAGCCACGAGCACGAGCCGGTTCAGGAATCGGCCGGCGTCAAACACGGCGAACATCTTACCGTGGTTCTTTGCAGGTGTAACCAGCCGCGCGGGTCGCCGGCGTGAGGGCTGGCGGCAAGCGGGAGAGAATACTGTTCATTCGGCGGCTGCCAACGCCGAGGGACCGAGAGGGGAGAGCTGTCGATGATTCGATCGCGCCTGTTGCCGCTCATCCTGACGTGCGTCGTGTCGTTGCCGACGGGCCTTGATGCGCAGGCCCTCGACCAGGCCGGCCCGCCGCAAACGCTCACGCTCGACCAGGCGATTCAGTACGCGACCGATCATTACCCCGCGATCCGGGCGGCGCTCGAGCAGGTGACGGCCTCGGCGGCTGGCGTCGACGTCGCCCGCTCCGCATATCTGCCGCGCCTCGACTCGCTCTGGCAGTCAAATCGTGCCACGACGAACAACATCTTTGGCCAGATCCTGCCCCAGAACGTCATTCCTGCGATGAGCGGGCCGGCGCTGGCGTCGTCGTCGAGCCAGAGCGTGTGGAGTAGCGCCGTCGGCGCGCTGTTTTCGTGGGAACCATTTGATTTCGGTTTGCGGCACGCTGACGTGGTCAGCGCGGAGGCCGCAGTGACGCAGGCCCGTGCTGGGGCGACCCTGACCCGCCTCGACGTGCAGAATGCCGTCGCCCAGGCGTTCCTCGGTGTGGTCGCAGCCGAGCAGGCCGTCATCGCGGCACAGGCCGATCTCGACCGTCGGAACGTCCTGCTCCAGTCCGTTCAGGTCCTCGTCACGAACCAACTTCGGCCCGGCGCCGATGCGTCGCGCGCGGAGGCGGAGCGCGCGGCCGCCGAGACACGCCTCCTGCAGAGCCAGCAAACCTTGGCGATCGGACAAGCCACGTTGACTCGCGTACTCGGACTGACAACCGGCGGCGTGGCGGTGAGTGGCGACCCATTGCTGACACGCCTCCCGGCGGCGGAGATCGCGCCGGCCATCGCGAGCGCGCATCCGCTGGCGCAGGTGCGTCAGGCGGCCGTCGACGAGGCGCGCGCGCACGAAGACGTTCTGGCCCGGACCGATCTGCCGCGCGTCCTCGTGCAGTCCAGCGTCTTCGCACGGGGGAGTGGTGCAAGTCCGAACGGTGTGCTCGACGGTGGCGCCGATGGGCTCGGGCTCGATCGCGCGAACTGGGCCGCCGGGGTTCAAGTGTTGTTCCCGAATGTGTTCGACTTCTCGAGCCTCCGTGCCCAGAAGACCGCGGCGGCGGCGAATGCCCGGGCGAGCGCCGCGCTGTACGACGAAGCGCTCCTGACCATTACGAATGACCAGCGGGCTGCGGCGGCGCTGCTGCGGACGACGCGCGCGATCGCGGCCAACACGCCCGTCGAACGTGCGGCGGCACAGCAAAGTGAAGCGCAGGCGCGCGCCCGCTATGATGCCATCTTGGCCAGCATCGTGGAAGTGGCCGACGCGCAGAGTCTTCTGGCCCTGGCGGACGTCGAGGACGAGCTCGCCCGCGTTGATGTGTGGCGCGCGCTCCTGGCGGCCGCCGTCGCGCAGGGCGACCTCACGGCCTTCGTGACTCTCGTTCGCCAACCGTAGGGAGCTCGTGCCATGTGGCTCATCCGCGCCGCCCTCCGTCGTCCCATCACGATTCTCGTCGCGGTGATCGCGATGGGACTGGTCGCCGCCTTTGCCGTGAGCCAGATGCGGATCGACATCTTCCCGGACCTGAACCTGCCGGTGATCTACGTCGCGCAGCCCTACGGCGGGATGAGCCCGGCGCAGATGGAAGGCTATCTCGTCTATTACTACGAGTACCACTTCCTGTATATCGACGGCATCGAGAGCGTTGAATCGAAGTCGATTCAGAACACGGGACTGCTGAAGCTGACGTTCTATCCCGGCACCGACATGTCCCAGGCGCTCGCGCAGACGATCAGCTACGTCAACCGGGCACGGTCGTTCATGCCGCCAGGCACGGTCGCGCCGTTTGTCATCCGTTTCGACGCCGGCACGCTGCCGGTCGGCTACCTCGTGTTCTCGAGCGAGAGCCGGAGCCTCGGCGAAATCCAGGACCTGGCACTGAACCGCGTGCGGCCGCAGTTCGCGACGCTCGCCGGGCTGACGTCGCCGCCGCCATTCGGTGGCAGCCAACGGACGATCGTCATTCGGGTCGATCCGGACCGGCTGCGGTCGTACGGCATGTCACCGGATGAGGTGATCCGCGCGATCGCCGCCGGCAACGTGATCATGCCGTCGGGCAGCGTGAACATCGGCGACGTCACGCGCATTTCACCGATGAACTCGGTCGTCTCGAACGTCAGCGATCTCCTCGAGCTGCCGATTCGGACCGGTGCCGGCCCAACGGTGTTCGTGCGCGATATCGGATCGGTCACCGACAGTACGGATATCCCAACGGCGTATGCGCTGGTGAATGGACGCCGCGCCGTCTACATCCCCGTGACCAAGCGCCCGAACGCCTCGACGCTGACCGTCGTCCGTGAGGTAAAAGCGAACCTCGGCCGATTCCAGGCGCTGGTCCCTGACGACATCAAGGTGTCCTACGAACTCGATCAGTCGGGCAACGTCTCCGGGGCGCTCCAGTCGGTGCTCCGCGAGGCGATCCTCGGCGCCCTGCTGATCGGTCTGATGGTGCTGCTGTTCCTGCGGGACTGGCGTAGCTCGGCCATCGTGGTGATCACGATTCCCTTCGCGTTGCTCACGGCCGTCGTCGCGCTCTGGATGGCTGGACAAACCGTCAACATCATGACGCTGGGCGGTCTGGCGCTGGCCGTCGGCATCCTTGTGGATGAAGGGACAGTGGCGATCGAAAACATCCATGCGCACCTGGCCCGGGGCACGCCGACCGCGCGGGGTGTACTCGACGCGAGCGGCGAGGTCGTGGTTCCGCGACTCTTGGCGATGCTGTCGGTCGTGGCCGTGTTCGTCCCGTCGTTCTTCATGACCGGAGTCTCGCGGTCGCTGTTCGTCCCGCTGGCGCTCGCCGTGGGCTTCTCGATGATCGCGTCCTTTGTGCTGTCGAGCTCGCTCGTGCCGGTCTTGTCCGTGTGGCTCCTCGCGAAACATCGACACGCCGTAGCCGCCGACGCACCCGCTGAGGACTGGGTCGACCGCCTCCGTGGTCGTCTGGCGCGGTCGCTCGAGCGGCTGGCGCGGGTGCGCGGCCTGCTGGTCGCCGTCTATGCCGTCGTGACCGTCGCGATCGTCGTCCTCGTCGGCCTGCGCCTCGGGCGGGAGATCTTTCCCACGGGTGGGGCTCACCAGTTCCAGTTGCGCTTCCGGGCGCCCGCGGGCACGAAGTTCGAATCGACCGAGCGGCTGGCCGACGACGTGCTCGACGAGATCAAACAAGCGGCCGGACCAAACAATGTCGAGATCACCCTGGGGTACGTCGGCGTGCAACCCTCGTCTTATCCGATCAACACCGTGTTCCTGTGGACGGGCGGGTCCCAGGAAGGCGTGCTGCACGTCGCCCTCAACGCGGACGCGCGCATCCGTCTCGTCGATCTTGAAGAAGACCTTCGGCGGCGCTTCGCGACGAGGTTTCCCGACGCCCAGTTCTCCTTCGAGCCCGGCGACATCGTCGGCCGGATCATGAACTTCGGCGCGCCGACGCCGGTAGAGGTCGCGATCATGGGCCCTGACTTCGCCGCGACCCGCGCGTATGCGACCCACGTGCAAAGAGAGCTGGCCCAGATTCCTACGCTTCGCGATTTGCAGGTCGAGCAGGCGCTCGACTATCCCGGCATCAACGTCACCATCGATCGTCAACTCGCGGGCCAGCTCGGGGTGACCGTCAATCAGATCGGTCAATCCTTTACGGCGGCGACATCGTCAAGCCGCTTTGTGGCCCAGAACTACTGGGCCGATCCGCGCACCGGCATCGCGTTTCAAGTCCAGGTCGAGGTCCCCCAACCCCGGATGACAAGCCTGGACGACTTGCGCGTGGTCCCCGTGAGCGCAGATGGCGCCCCGCATCCCCTGCTCGGCGATGTGGCCCGGATCGAGAACAGCACGATCGTGGGCGAATATGATCGCTTCAACGGTCAGCGGATGGTGACGATGTCGGCGAACGCGGTCGGCGAGGATCTTGGTCGCGTCGCGAGCCGGGTCGACGAGGCGATCGCCCGGGCGGGCGCACCGCCCCGCGGAGCGACCGTGTCGGTGCGCGGCCAGATTGCGCCGATGCGCGAGACGTTCAGGAACATCGCCGCCGGCTTGGCGGTAGCGGTGGTCGTGATCTTTCTCCTGCTCGCCGCGAACTTTCAGTCGTTGCGCCTCGCCCTGGTGGTCGTTTCGACGGTGCCGGCCGTGCTCGCCGGCGTCGTCCTCACGCTGGCCGCCACGCGGACGACGATCAATGTGCAGTCCTTCATGGGCGCCATCATGGCGATCGGCATTGCCATCGCGAACGCGATCCTGCTCGTCACGTTCGCGGAGCACACCCGTCAGCGCGGCCGTGGACCGCGGCCGCCGGCGATCGAGGCCGCCCAGGCGCGCATGCGCCCAGTGTTGATGACGAGCGGCGCGATGATCGCCGGCATGATCCCCATGGCGCTCGCGATCGGCGAGGGCGCGGAGGCCACCGCACCGCTGGGCCGCGCGGTCATTGGTGGACTTGCCGCCGCGACGATGGCCACGTTGTTCGTCTTGCCCTCCGTCTACGCGATCGTTCAGCAGTCGGCTGGGGTGAGATCGGCGTCGTTGGATCCGGACGACCCGGAGAGTACGCATCACGTGCAGGAACATGTATGAGGATCGAACGCGAGTTCGTCAGGATTGGCGTGCTCAGCGCTGGCTGCGCCGTCCTTTCCCTCGGAGCCGTCGGGTGCGGCGGTGGTGCAGCGCCGGCGGAGAAGGCAGTCCAGACCGGTCCGCCGACGATCGACGTTGTGCGCGTCGTCGAGCAGCCGTTGAACGTGACGCTCTCGATGCCAGGCCAGTTGGATCCCTACGAGACCGTGGCGATCTACCCGAAGGTGACTGGATTCGTGAAGACCATCCGCGTCGATCGCGGGTCGCGCGTTCGCACGGGCGAGCTGATGGCGGATCTCGAAGCGCCCGAACTCGTCGCAGAGCGCGCCGAGGCGCAGTCGAAAATGCAGGCCGCCCAATCGAACCTCGCGGTGGCGCGATCCAAGGCTGATGGCGACACGAGCACGTACAACAAAGTCAAGGCCGCATCGGCGACGCCTGGCGTCGTGGCGGGCAATGATCTCGTGCTGGCCGAGAAGGCCGTGGAGGCCGACGAGAGCCAGATTGCTGCAGCTCAACAGACGGCCGAAGCGGCCAGGCAGGCTCTGCAATCGATGTCGCAGATGGAAGAGTACTTACGCGTGACCGCCCCGTTCGATGGCGTGGTCACGGAGCGGAATGTCCATCCGGGCGCGCTCGTCGGTCCCAACAGTGGTCCCGGTGCCACGACGCCGATGGTGTGGCTGGTGCGCGAGGACCGACTGCGGCTCGTGGTGCCGGTGCCGGAGGCCTACATCGCAAGCGTGAAGGGCGGGGCGGTGATGTCGTTCACCGTTCCCGCGTACCCCGGGCGGACGTTCTCGGGTGCGGTCGCGCGTATTGCGCAGGCCGTTGACGTCAAGACCCGTACGATGGCCGTCGAGCTGGACGTAATGAACCCGGACGGCGTCCTGGTGCCTGGCACGTTCTGTCAGGTGCGCTGGCCCATTCATCGGCCGGAGCCGTCGCTCTTTGTGCCGAGCGGTAGCGTCGCGAGTACGACCGACCGGACGTTTGTTGTGCGAATCCGTGACGGCAGGGCGGACTGGGTCGACGTGAAGACCGGCTTGGCGTCAGGATCCCTGACCGAAGTGTTTGGAGATCTCCAGCCTGGGGACACGGTCGCCGTGCGTGGCACGGATGAGATTCACCCTGGCAGCGCCGTACGCGTGAAAGAGGTTCAGCCGGGCGGCTGACGGCGGACGGCGGTCCGGGGCCCGGCTAGGGGCCCCACCTTCTCACGCGGTCCACGGCGCGGTCGAGATCGTCCCGAATCTGGTAAACCCAGAAACGCATCACGTCCCACCCGAGTGCGATCAGCCGCTGACTTCTGATCCGATCCCGCTGGCACGTCTCGCCGTCCCAGGTGTGGTGGTACATCGCGCCGTCGATCTCAATCGCCAGTTGCCGCCCGTCGGCCAGCACCGCGAAGTCGAGGACGTACCGGTCCGCAGGATACTGCGGCACTGGGCGAACACCGGCTTGATAGAGCGCGCGGTAGAAGAGGCGATCCCACTCGGACACGCGCCCAGGGTCGGGCACAGCGGGGTACTCCGGCCCCAAATTGAGCGTCGCCCTCGCGGTCAACGGCTGGCGGTCGCGCGCGACCTGTCCGCAGTAGACCGCGAAGCGCGCCAGGTAGTCCACGCGACCGTTGAGCGCGGCCTCTCGGTCGCCCACCACGACGAGCGCCGCCCGGGCACGCGAGATCGCGACGTTGAACAGGTTCGGATTGCGGCGGAGAAACGCCATCGCCGCCTCGCTGACGCCTGACGACACGACCGCCGAGAAGATCATCACGTCCCGTTCGTCGCCCTGGAACCGGTGAATCGTGTCCGAAAGGAATTCGACGCCTGCGAGAGGTCCTTGGTGCTCATGGATGAGCGCCCGTATTCTGCTGGCTTGTGCCCGAAAGGGGCTCACGATGCCGATGCTCCCGCCATACCCTTGGGCGACAAGGCGCATGACTTGCTCTACGGCCGCTCGAGCCTCCAGTTCGTTGATCGCTCCGCCACTCGCCGGCCGGACCGTCTGTCCGCGCACGTCCACCCATCGAACCGCGGGCTCGTCAGCACACGGCCGGCGCAGTCGGTCGTGGTCGGTCGCGATCCTCAGTTGCCCTCCGTAAAACGCGCCGTTTGAGAACTCGATGATGTCGGCATGCGAGCGGTAGTGTTCCCGCAGGGTCACGACGTCTTCGCGGCGGCACAAGCTGTGCGCAAGATCGAAGAGCGATCGGGCTGAGTAGGCCCATCCCAGCCGGTCGCGCATCAACCCGTGCTTGCCGAGGAGTTCCTGATCCTGTCCCGCTGGCAGCTGGCTGATGTGCTGGAGCTGCATCGGGTCGCCGATCACGACGGTCCGGCGCGCCCGGTAAAGGAGGGGCAGGGCGGACGCGATGTCGCACTGGCTGGCCTCGTCGATCACGAGCAGGTCGAAGAGACCCGGCGCCAACGGGACGCGCCCCCGAACCGACAGGGAAGTGACCGCCCAGCAACAGAGGAGAGGCGTGATCTGGTGGAACAGTTGAGTGTACTGGCGGAGCGCCTCGTGACGCGCGGGGCCCGTCCGATCGCCGGACGCGATGATGCGCACAATGGCGCTGAAATCTCCGAGAAGCTTCCGGTGCTCGGGCGTCAGTCGTGAGGGTTGCTGTCCGAGCCAGGTCGCCCACAACAGGCGCGAGTGTGCGACGAGCTCGTCAGTCAGCGTCGCCCACTCCGCACCGATGGTTCCGAGCGATCGCGCCTCGGTGAGTGCGGTCAACTGCACGAAGTACTCCGCAGCCTCTAGCACCTGAAGAGCGTGGCTCGAGAGCCCATCGAGCGGCTGGCCGCCGATCGCATCCAACATCGCCAGGAGGCTCGCTCGAGCGCCCGCGAGTCGCTGAAGGCGGCCCTGGCGCACGAATGGCCACACGAGGCGGACCCAGAAAGGTCGTCCCGCCACTCCGGCCTTGTCGAGGGCGGCTTGAAAGAGTCGGGCGGCCCGCTTCAATTCGCGTGGATCGACAGTCCGGATACGGCGAAAGCGTGATTCGCCCAGCCGCTGTCGAAGCGCCTCGACGTGCTGCTCGAGGCGGTCCACGTCGTTTCGGAGAGTGACGGTTGCAACGACCTCGGCCTCGAGCGCTCCGATTCGCTGAAGCAGTCGGTCCTGAGTCGCCTCGTATCCGCGGAGCCGGTGATCGTCGGGGCAGCCAGATCCTCCGAGGACCGAATCCAGATGTCCAGCTAATCGGCCCGCGTCGGCCCCGAGGCGTAGCAGCACCGGCCGTGGGCCGAGCGCATTCACGCGCGATTCGACCAGATCCACCGCCTTGTTGTTCTTGCTGGCGAACAGCACGCTCCTACCCTGACGTGCGGCATTCACGATGAGTGCCGTTACGACCTGCGACTTGCCGGTACCCGGTGGCCCGGTGATGACCGTCAAGGAGTTGGAGAGCCCTTGCCGGACCGCTTGGCGCTGCTCAGCGTTGAGCGGTACGACGTCAAGCATCCGCGACGGCGCCGATTCACGCGTTGCCCCATTCAGCGTCAGCGCCGATTCACCCATTGCCCCACTTGGCGTCGCCCTGATCCACGCTCCCAAAGCCGTGGATCGATGCCAGTGCGCAGGGATGCTTTGCAGGGACCGAAGCTCGCACTCCAAACCCTTCGTGTAACCCTGGCCATCGGTCTGTCGCGCCGGCTCCAAATCGGTCGGGTCTCCGGCGCTGGCCCTGGAGCGCCGATCCGCCGCTTCGGCATTCTCGAGGGTGAGGCAATCGAGGTAGTAGCGGCACAGCCGGGAGACGGCCTCGTCGAAGGCCTTGAGGCTGTGAGCCGGGTGCGGAGAGTGTCGGCCCGAGACCCGCGGAAAGCGCTGGTCGCGGCTCGTCCTCTTACGGCCGAGTGCCATCCTGATCGTCCTGGGAACTCAGCATTCTACCGTCGTCTGACGAGCGCTCGGACTCGCGCGAACCTGACGTTCCGCGGGAAAGGGCGGCGCAGGGCGCTCATCGCACCCGGGACATGAGGACGAATTGGCGTCTGAACGAGTTGACCGCCGTGAGATAGGCCGCGACGCCCTGATCGCCGCATCGCTGGCTGGCCGGGGCAAAGCCCCTTCGCACGTACGCATCGCCGCCCCCGGGCCCGCACAGATGAATCACGGCGGCCAGATCCTGCGTCTGGCGAGGCGTGGCTCCGACGACGTGCCTCCGCGCGAGCACACGGGCGACTCCAGTATCAAGGAGGGCAGCGGTCATCTCAATCGCATGGCTCGGCACGACTCGGGTGTAGAGCCCATTGAACCAACATGCGTGCATGTCATTCCAACGGCCGACCTCGGCGACGACGTGGTTGTGAATGCAGTAGCGCCTCGCTTCGGCGAACGTGGCGTCGGTGATTTGATACATGCCGACGGCGCTCGACGCGGGCTGAAACAGCTTGAAGGGGTTCCACGACAGTCGCCACTGCCAATACGTTCGCGCCACGGGGTTACCCGAGCCCTCCTCCTGTGCAATCGCGGCCAGGAGTTCAGGCGTGATCGTACGTGTCGAGTACGCCTGGAAGAGCGGCGCGTACTGGCGCCAGGTGTCGGCCGGACTCTTCGAGAGTGTGCCGCTCACCGGGAAGAAGAGCTCGGTCGGCTTTCGGATCACTTGATAGGTCCAGTTCAGTGCCAACCAGGCGAAGAGTGCCAGAGCCGACACCCCGACGACGCGAAACGCGGGCGGCGCCGCGGAGAACACGATGAGGGCACGTCGCGCCAGACGAAGAAGGATGCGGCGCCCTCGGCGGCCGGCCGGCCGTCGAGACCCGCTCGGTTTCCGGCCAAGCCGTCGTCTCGTTGCGGTCGCCCCGGTGCCCATGCCGTCCTTCAGCCGATGCTACCGTCGGCGGGCTTCAGGGACCTCGTTTGAGTGCGCACATTTTCGACGTTACAAAACGGGTGGTTCTCTTACCGGTCTGTGATGCCGTTCCTCCGTGCTGCTGGACGAGCCCTGGGCAACTGGCCCGTTCAGGTGGACCAAATCCTGCAGAGCAGGCAGGGACACGGCCACTGGAGGCTTTCGCCATATGAACGCTGGTGCCAATTTCGTTGCCAATTTCCCTGGAGTGCCCGCTTTTTCCGGCGGCGCACGCGGCGCGCTCGGCTTCGACTCTGGTCAAGCCAGCGAGTCCCGCCCGACATCGTGGTCGCAGGGCCCTCGCGAGTGGACGCCCGGCTTCTCTGACTGGCTGGGGGATCGCTTCATCGACTTCGATCTCGAAAGCGCGACCTCGCTGGAGCGGCTGCAGTTCCGCCGGGAGTTCAGCGACTCGGCCGTGTTCGAGGCCGAGTTGTGCGAGCGGGTCGAACAGCTCCACGCATTGCAGCATCCCTCTTTGTCGAAGGTTCGGTCCGTCGTGCGTGTCCCCGGCAAGGGCCTCGTCCTGGAATCCGAGCACACGGCGGGGCGGCGGTTGTCGGAGCTGCTCCCGGAAGAGCTCGGTTCGACGCTGTCGCTGGATCTCGTCCGGCAGCTGACCCCCGTGCTGGTGGCGCTGAAGAACGCCGGCGATCGGGTCGCCCATTGCGCGATTGGCGCCGAGCGGGTCGTCGTCACCCGTGAGGGCCGCCTCGTGCTCGTGGAGCATGTCCTCGGCTCGGCGCTGGCGGCGATGCAGATTCATCCGAGCAAGTGGCGTACGCTCTACGGCCTGCCGGCCGATCGCGGCGTGGTCGCCCTCGACGATCGCGGCGACCTGATTCAACTTGGATTCCTCGCGTTGTCGGTTCTGCTCGCCCGCCGCCTCAATCCCCTCGACTACCCGGCCTCGATCGAAGCCCTGGTGGGGGAGAGCGCGCAGACGGCGTCGGGTCACACCGCGGAAGCCGCCTGGCTGCGGCGGTGGATCGAACGTGCGCTGCAGGTTGGCCCGGACCCGTTCGCCTCAGTCCAGGAGGCCAACGACACCGTCGGGGAGCTTTCCGAAGCTGGCTTGCTTCAGCCGGTCCGGGTGCGTCCAATCCGATCCATCCCCACGGCAACGACGTCGCCTGCCCCGATCGCCGGCACGCCGGCGGCCGCGCCGACACCCGCGACAGGAACGAGGATGGTGGCCGCGCCGACGGCCGTGCCCTCACCCCAGCCGTCACGGCCAGACGATCGCAGCGCGGACAACCGGCCGAGAATCTCCCCGAAACAGGCGCCGCGCACCCCGGTTGCCGCTGCGCTCGTGACCGCCGCGCCGAGTGCTCCCATTCCGAGCGCCTCGGCACGTGTCGCCCCGGCGCCTCACTCCGAAGCCTTACCGGCCCATGGCCCCTCAGTTCCCGCGCCGGTGGTCGGTCGTCGCGTGGGCTCCAAGCCATCGCCATCGCCATCGCCGCTGCCGGCTCCGGATCCTCCCGCGGATGCGAAGCCCTGGTTGCTTCGGGGCGTGGCCGCGCTCGCAGTGGCCGAAGCGTTCGTGATCGCCGGATTGTTGCTCACGCGAACGCCGGCGGCAGCGGCTGCCGCGCGGCCTCCGCTCACGACGTCGACGAGTGTCGAGAGGACCGCCCCGCTTCCGCCCGCGGTTCATCTCACTCCGACCGACCGAGCGGCTGCACCCGCTCCGAAGCCAGCCGCGGTCGACGCCGCCGAGGCGCAAGCCGCGTCGGCCCTGAATCCGACCGACCGACCGGCCGCGCCGGGCGAGCAGCGCTTCGGCGGCCTTCGAGTGACGTCGCCTGTTCAGTTGCAGGTACTCGAAGACGGCAAACTGGTGGGGTCGACGTCAGGCCCGATCGTGCTCAGTGAGGGCAAACACACGATCGACCTCGTCAACGACACGCTCGAGTTTCGGTCGCATGCCTCGACAGCCGTCAAGGCCGGCCAGATCACCGCGATCGCCATCCCTGTCCCCAACGGCCACCTCAGCATCAATGCGTTGCCGTGGGCGGATGTGCTGATCGACGGGAAGTCGGTCGGTCAAACGCCGCTCGCCAACCTGTCGGTGGCGATCGGCGAGCACGAGATTGTCTTCCGGAATCCGCAGTTCCCCGAGCAGCACCAGACCGCCGTCGTGAAGGTCGATACGCCGACGCGCGTGAGCATGACGTTTCAAAAGTGAGGAGGTCGACGATGAACCCCCAGCGCACCACTCGTTGTCTCGCGATTGTGTTCGCAACATGGGCGACCCTTGGCGCATCCGCGGCGAGCGCGCAGGATACGCTGGCGCGAGCCAAGAACTTCTACGCGTCGGCGGCCTACGAAGAGGCGCTGCAGGTGCTTGGGCACGTGAGTGCGCCGGCCTCCCCGGCTGACGCCGACGAGGTAGCCGCCTATCAGGTGTTCTGTCTCGTCGCGTTGGGCCGCACCGACCAGGCGAAGCAGGCGATCGAGGCGCTCGTCCGGATTGATCCGACGTATCACCCCTCGGAAACCGAGGCGTCACCGCGCGTGCGGACGCTGTTCGACGAGACGAGGCGGCCACTCCTTCCCCAGATCGCCAGACAGTCGTATGCGACCGCGAAGGACGCGTTCGACCGCAAGGACATGGCTGCGGCGACGCTGGAATTCGATCGCGCCATTGCCCTCCTCGATGAGCTGGTGGCTTCGAACGACCCGGGTGCCGCCGATCTGCGGGTGCTCGCGGCCGGCTTTCGCGACCTCTGCAAGAACACGCCGCCTCCCCCCCCAGCACCGGTAGTCGTTCCGCCAGCCCCGCCCGCTGAGGGACCGTCGCCGCCGCCGGTCGCCGACAAGGACAAGGCCGACGCGCCGCCCGCAGCCGCGAAGGTCTCGCCGCCAGCGGCGCCGACTCCGGATCCGAACATGGTGTACAGCCCGCAGCAGCCAGAGGTCAAGGCGCCAGTGACGATCTCGCGTGATCTGCCGGCATGGCGCCCGGCGAACCCGATTGAAGCCAAACAGACGTTGGTGGGAGTCGTGGAGGTCGTGATCTCCGAAAACGGATCGGTGCTGAGCGCCTCCATGCTCAAGAGCGTGCTGGCTCGGTACGATCCGCTGCTGCTGCAAGCCGCCACGTCCTGGAAGTTCCAGCCGGCGACGAAGGACGGTGTGCCCGTCAAGTATCGCCTGGCCATGAGCATCCAACTGGTGCGGGGCTCAGGCAGGTAGGCGCGGAACGGAGCCGGGAGCCCCTCGCAACTCGAGGCGTTCCCTGCCGGAGCGGCCGGTCCCTCGGCCTGCAGCCCGTCGGGGCCGTGTCAGAAGGTCAAGACAAGTGCCCCGTACACGCGCTGCATGTGCCCGATGGGCACGACACCGATGCCCGCGGGCGGAGCCGGATTGCGAACCGCGATGTAACGGTAGTCACCGCGGACGCCCCAATGAGGGATCGGAAACCAGCGTGCGCCACCGCCGACGTTGGCGATGAGGTGCGAGCTGTCGGGCGCCAGGCCAAAGGAGTCCGACGGTGAGCCGCCGAGCACCCCGAGTGCCCCCCCGCCAAACTCGACATAGGGGATGAACTTCCGGTCGTGGCCGAGCGGACTGACGATGATATTGGCCGTGTAGAAGAGCATGTTGGGTGAACGCACGGTCGCCGGCGCGACACCAGCGAGCCCAACGGTGTGTTGCCGGCTCATGGCCCAGGCAAAATCGCCTTCAATCCCGATTCGTCGGCTGACGTTCAGGTTCGCAGCGGCATCGAAGACATAGCCGATTGATCGCGAAGCCGCCGACGGAATGAAGAGCGTCCCGCCGCCAAGAAGGGCGCTGTCGAGCTCGATGTGTCCCGCCCCCGCTTCTTGCCCGAGCGCCACGCCAGAGGTCACGAGAATCGCCGCGACGAACAGCAGTGACGTGCGAGTCATGAGACCCCAGCTCGTGCGCAAGTGATGGCCCCCCTTTCTGGATGGTCGCATGTTCGATGAGCGGCTGCCAGTCCAATTTGCCGGCCCCGCTGCGCGCGATCCACGATCGGCCGCGGCGGTGCCGGCTGCTAAGAGGCCGAGGTCCAGGGTGGGGTGGACCGGTCCCTCACGTCTTCCGGCGTCGGGTTGAGGCCGATGCCGACCGCGAGCCGCTCGGTCGTCAGGACGGCCAGTGCGTCGGCCGCGGCCGGATCAGGCCCCAGCTGGCCGTCGATCGCGAGCATGGCCGCACCGTGCACCGTGGCCCAAATGAACGGCGCGAGGGCCTGTGGATCGTCGTAGGACATCAAGCCCGAACGCTCCAGGGAGACGAGGGCGTCGACGAGCACCCGAAACGCGGCGGCGCCTTCGGTGGCGAGCTCCGGATCACGTAGGCTGAGATCCCGAAACCCGCCGAACATCACCCGATAATGCGACGGGTTGGCTCGCGCAAAACGGATGTAGGCCGCGCCCATCGCCACGAAGCCGGCGCGGCCGCCGCCGGCCGCGTCCCAGGCCTCGAAAAGGTCCCGTCGAAAGGTCTGAAATCCCTCGCGCGCAACCGCGGCAAGGAGCGACGCCTTGTCGGCGAAATGTCGGTAGAGCGCGCTGCGCGACACGCCGAGCCGCTGGCCCACCGCCCGCAGCGTGAGCCGGTCGATGCCCCGATCTCGAATGGTGCGGGTCGCCTCCTGCACCAGGGCGCGACCGAGGTCGCCGTGGTGATAGGGACGCAGCGGCGTGCGGACGCTCCGACGACCGGCACGGGGCACGATCCCAGCATACCGGCGAGAGTTGACAGTGTCAACATAGAGAGTCATCGTATGTTGACCATGACAACATTGCGTCGACTCTGGACCTCTCACCCGCCCCTGACCGCCACCGGCCTCCTCATGCTCGCCGCGTTCCGGCGCCACACTGGCCGGTCTGTGGCTCGACCCCCGCATGATCACCGGCGCCCGCCTGGCTGAAGCCGGCGAAGTTCGCACCGACGAGTGGCAGCCGCCGCTCGCTGGTCCGGACCAGGACTTACGGGTGAACCACGGTGAAGGAGAAGGTCGTCGAGGCGGTGAGCGTCCCGGGGTCGAAGATCTCGACGCAGTAGTTGCCAGGGTTTTCCGTGGCGCTGATTTGCGGCGACCCACTCGGCACGACCGACGCGCTCGAACTCGTCATCACGCAGCTCGTCGTCCCGTTGGGCGTGCCGATGCCCAGGCCGACCGGTCCAGCCACCCCCAGGGACGTGAGCGTGACCGTGACCGTGCCCGCCTGGGCGACGGTGAAAGTCGAAACGCTGGACCCCCCAACCGTCAATGAACTGGAGAAGCTGTCGGTCGACGTCCCGGAGGATGGGCTGGTCGACGAGAACAGATTCCCCAGGGTGCCGCAGCCGGCGCACAACATGACGAGAACGAGAACGATGGGGCCATGACGCCGCAGGGGGATCACTGAACCGGTGTATCGGCCGAATCGAACCACGTCGAGAGGGGTACGAAGCCGCCTCGGTCGTCCGCTATCCTCTACAATTCCCCTCGAATATGACGTCCTCCCATCGAAGACATCTCGTCGTCTTGGGGGTCGCGTTAGCAGCCCTGTGTCCCCGCGCCGTGCCCTTGTCTGCGTGGGGGGCGGAGGGCCATCACATCGTGGCCCGCGTGGCCTGGGCACTGATGACGCCGGCCGCCCGCGACGAAGCGACCGCAATCCTGGGTGGTGGCGAGGACGTGTTCATCGCCGCCGCGACCTGGGCCGACGAAGTCCGGGCGAGCCGCCCCGAGACCTACAACTGGCACTTCGTCGATATGCCTGTCGACGCGGCGCACTTTGACGCCGGGCGCGACTGCACGCCGACTCAGAGGGGCGACTGTGTCATCGAGGAAATCGCGCGGGCGAGGACCGAGTTGGCCGATCCGAGTCGACCCGCCGACCTCAAAGCCGAGTCGTTGAAGTTCCTAATCCACTTCGTCGGCGATCTGCACCAGCCGCTCCACGCGGTGGACGATCACGACCGGGGCGGCAACGACGTCAGAGTCGCCGCGCTCGGCGGGGAGCCCGGACGAGTGACCAACCTCCACGCCGCGTGGGACACCGGACTGATCAGCATGTCGACGGAAGCGGAGGCGACCCGCGCGGCGCGGTTGCTCGACGACCTTTCCGCCCATCCAGTCGACGTGAGTCTCGATGTCGTGAAGTGGGCTGAAGAGAGCCATGACGTCGCGCTCCGGGTCACGTATCACTACTCGGCCTTCTCTTCGAGCGGACCGCCGCCGGAGCCCATTGCCCTCGACCCGTCCTACCGCACCGCCGCAATCGCCGCCATCGATCTCCAACTCGAGCGGGGTGGTGCGCGCCTCGGCGCCCTCTTGAATGCCCTCTTCGGACATCGCGAATCCGCCGCACCGGTCCTTTGGCTCGCCGACAGCGACTAATCGGCGCGGAACCCCTTCTCTCCTAATTCGTATAGGAGAGACATGTCGGATCGCCTGGATCTGTTGCCGGGCACGCTCGAGTTGTTGATCCTGAAAGCCGTCTCGCTCGGCGCGCTGCACGGCTACGGCGTTCTTCTTCGCATTCAGCAGATCTCGGGTGGCGCGCTCGATGTCGAACAGGGCGCACTGTATCCCGCGTTGTACCGACTGGAGCGAGGCGGCTTCCTCGACACGGCGTGGGGCATCTCGGACAACAACCGGCGCGCGAAGTTCTATCGCCTGACGCCGGCGGGCCGCGGCCGCCTCCGGGCCGCGACCGAGGCCTGGCGGCGGACCGCCGGGGCAATGACGGCGGCGCTTCGCGCGAGGGAAGACGAGGTGTGACATGTGGCGCTCGCTCAGACAGGCGGTCCGGACGATCGTCGGTCGCCGGGGACTCCGGAACGAGGTCTCGACCGAGCTCCAGTTCCATCTCGACGCGCGCGCCGAGCACTTGATCGCCCGCGGCCTGCCGCCGGATGAGGCGCGCCGCAAGGCACGACTCGAATTCGGCGCGATCGAGGCCTACCGCGACGCCACCCGTGAGGCCGCGGGCCTGAGTCTGCTGTCTGATGTCAGGGCCGACCTCGTCTACGCGACGAGGCTCGCCCGGCGCCAGCCGGCCTTTGCCCTCGCCGCGATTGGCTCACTGGCGCTCGGGATCGGCGTCAACACCCTCGTGTTCAGCGTGGCGAGTGGTCTCGTGCTGCGGCCCTTGCCCGTGGATCGACCGGACCAGCTCATGTCGATCGACGGAGGTATCTCGTTTCCGGCGTATCGCGACGTCCGGGACCGCAATGTCACGTTCTCGGGCCTTGCAGGCTACCGGATCGCGCCGATGAGTCTCGAGCACGGAGGGCAGGCATCGCGCGCCTGGGGCTATCTGGCGACCGGCAACTACTTCGACGTCGTCGGGGTCCACCCGGCTGCCGGACGGTTCTTCCACCAGGACGAGGACCGGCCACCCGCCGAGAGTCCGGTCGCGGTCATCAGCTACGACTGCTGGATGGGCCGCTTTGGCGGGTCGTCGTCGGTCGTCGGGTCCGAGATTCGCCTGAACGGCCTGCCGTACACGGTCCTCGGTGTCGCGCCGCGCGGCTTCATCGGGACGGAAGTCTTCTACCGGCCGGAGGTCTGGGCGCCGATGACGATGCAGCCCCAGATCGAGGCGCGGGCGTCGTGGCTCGAATCGCGCAGCACGATGGACACGATCGTCATCGGCCGGCTTAAGCCGGGGGGCACGGCGGGGCAGGCGCGCGCCGACCTCGCGACGATTGCCGCCCTGCTCGCGCACGAGCACCCGACCACCGACGAGGGCCTCGCGTTCCATCTGTCGGAACCCGGGCTCTTCGGCGACTCGCTGCGGGCGCCGATCACGGCGTTCTCGATCGGCTTGCTGGCGCTGGCGACGCTCGTGCTCGTCATGGCCTGCGTGAACCTGGCGGTCATGCTCGCCGCGCGGGGCGCGGATCGCCGCCGCGAGTTGGCCATTCGGCTCTCGATCGGCGCCAGTACCTCGCGGATCGTGCGCCAGCTCCTGACCGAAACCCTGCTTCTAGCCGCGAGCGGGGGTGCAGTCGGGCTGGCGATCGCCATTGGCGCGGCGCGCGCGCTCAGCGCCTGGCGGCCGCCGGTGGACGTCCCGATTCAATTCGACGTCACGGCGGACGGGCGGGTGTTCGGGTTCGCGTTCGCAATCGCCACGATTTCCGGCCTGCTCTTCGGGCTGGCGCCGGCGCTCACGGCCTCGCGGACCGACGCTCAATCCGCGCTCAAAGGGATGGACCGACCGCTCGGCGGGCGGCGGCGGTGGCCTGTGCGGGATCTTCTCGTCGCAGTGCAGGTGGCGATGTGCTTCCTGCTCGTGGCGGGCTGCTTCCTCGCGCTTCGCGGTTTGGAGTCGGCGCTTACGATGCCTGTCGGTTTTCGGCCCGAGGGCGTCACGATGGTCGGCTACGACGTCGGCCTGGCCGGCTACGACGCCGCGCGGGGCGCCGACTTCGAACGGCGCGCGCTCGACGCGGTCCGCCGGCTCCCCGGCATCGAGCGCGCTGCCTATGGCGACACGATTCCCCTGTATCTGAACCAGTCCACCACGTCGATTGTTCCCGACGACCATGTCGACCTGCGCCCGTCCGAGCGCGTCGGGGCGTCACGCTTCCTGGTCTCGGAGGCCTACTTCCAGACGATCGGCACCCGCATCGTCGAGGGGCGCGGGATCGAGACAGGCGACACGGCGACCTCGCCGGCGGTCGCGGTGGTCAACGAGACGCTAGCGAAGAAGGTCTTCGGCACGACGCATGTCGTCGGACGACGGTTCAAGGGCATCGCGGGAAACGGCTGGGCGACGATCGTCGGCGTCGCCGAAGACGGCAAGTACCAGTCGCTGTCGGAGGCGCCGCGTGCGGCAGTGTTCGGCGCCATCACGCAGAATTATCAGGCGACGATCAGCGTGATCGCGCGGTCCACGCTTCCGCCGGGCGACGTGGTCTCCGAGATCCGGAGTGCGTTTGCCGCGCTCGATCCGGCCATCGCGCTGTACGACACGCAGAGCGCCGCGGACATGCTCGGCGTCGTCCTCCTGCCGAGCCGCGCGGCGGCCATTGCACTCGGCGGATTTGGCGTGCTCGCCACGCTCCTCGCGCTCACGGGCCTGCACGGCGTCGTCTCGAACGCCGTCGCCAGACGACAGAAGGAGATCGGCATCCGCATCGCGATTGGCGCGCGCCCGTCCGAGGTGCTGCGAGTCGTGCTCGCGCGGACGCTCGTGCTCCTGGGCGCCGGAGTGGTCGTCGGCCTGCTGCTCTTTGTGGCCGCCGCGCAGGTGCTCGCCGCGATCGTGTACGAAGCGTCGCCCCGCGATCCGGGCGTGCTCGCCGCCGTCGTCGCGTGCCTCGGCGTGGTCGGCGTGCTTGCCTGCTGGATGCCGGCGCGGCGCGCGCTGCGGGTCAGTCCGGTAAGAGCCCTGAGATCCGAATAGCGTCGGCACGCTGTTCGTCATCGCGCGCCCGCGCGCTCACCGCTCAGCGTCGCGGAAACAACTTGTTGACCGCCTCGTCAAACGGCGGTCCCCAGCGCTCCGGCCGGCCGAAGCCGTGGCCAGTGCCTTCGATCGGCACATAGTGCGCGTGCGCCATCGCCGAGACGAACCGCTCCGTCTCGGCCGGCGTGCATTCGGCGTCCTGGAGTCCGTGGAGGACGTACCAATCGTGCGTGATGTCCGACGTCGTCGGCAGCCACGCGGTGTGCTTCGCTTCGTCGAACGTCGGTTGCCAGTCGCCGACCGGACAGGCGGGCCTCGCAGACGGAAGATCCGGACAGAAGCCAAGGCTCATGCCTGCGTTGAATGCGCCAGTCACGTCCTGCCGGAGCGCGGCATAAACCATCGTCGCGCCTGACGAATACCCGACGAGCGTCGGCGGCTGATAGGCGCCAAGGCCGAGGTCGGTCTCAGCCGCCCGGGCAATCGTTTCGAGCGTCGCTGAGGTATCCCAGCACGTGACGTCGGCTTGATTGCGTCGCACCCAGACGAAATTGAGGCCCACGACGATGACCCGCTTGGACACGATGCGCCGCGCCATGTCCACGACGCCGAGCTGCCAGCCGTCGTCGCCGCTGAGAAAAAGCGCCACGCGCGTTGTCGGAACCTTCGGGACGTACGCGGTGACTTGACCCACGATCGGCACGTCGAGATACCGCTCGGTCCACGACTGCGACTCGCGGTTGATGAGCGCGGCGAAATTCTTTGAGGCGCCGGGCAGCAGGGGAGCGGGCGACGTCTGCGGCAGGGGCGTCTGGGACGTCGCCGGCGGTCTGGTCTGAGGCGATGCGGTGAGACCCAGAATCACCACGGCGAGCCACGTTCTGGCCGTCACTATCTCGCCTCGCTCAGCTTTCTGATGATGCGGTCCTGAATCCAGTGGGGATCCCACCATTCGATGGGATTCACCATTTGGCCGTTGACCAGCATGGTGAAGTGCAGATGATCGCCGCCGGCCATGCCGGTCTCGCCGCTCCGGCCGAGGGTCTGGGCTTTGTCGACCATCGCGCCGACCGGGACCTCGATCGATGAGAGGTGCGCGTAGAGGGACTGCACGCCCATGCCATGGTCGATGATGATGCAGTTGCCGTAGATCCCGAGATCCGCGGCATAGATGACCTTGCCACGGTTGGCGGCCTTGACAGGCGTGTTCGCGAACGACGCCAGGTCGAATCCGAGGTGCGTCTGATGATCGACGACCCGCCCCTGGTACAGATACGTTCGCTGATCTGCGAACGCCGATTCCGCTTTCGTGTTCGCATATTTGTAGAACACGTCGCCTCGCCACAGCATGTCGGGACTCGTCTGGGCGGCGAACGCGACAATCGTGGCCGCGTTCCTTCGTCGCAGATCGCCGTTCAGGACGAGGAATTGATCGATGAGCGACCCGCTCGCCTTGACCTCCGGCGACCCTGCTTCGATGGCTGGCACGATGCGGTCCAGGTACCGGTCGTCCAGATCGATCTGGCTCCGCCTCGGCGCCTTCGGAAACACCTTGTAGTCCAGGTCCGCCCGCGCGCTGTTGCCTGCGTCGTCGTGCGCGTAAAGGTGAATGCCGGTCGACGTCGAGTCGTTCCATAGGAGCGAGAAGAAGGCGACCCGGAGACTGGGATCGGTCGGATGAATGTTGCCGACGGTCGCGCCCGTCGCCCGAAAGCCGGGATACTCGCGGTCACCGACCAGGACACCCGAGGCGACGTCATCGGGCCTGACGCGATAAACGACCATCTCCGCGCCACCCACGTTGATGTAGTGGTGCGTCGAGATGACCGAGAGACTCGGCCGTTCGAGGCGGACTTCGAGCGGCTTCACAATCACGGCCGTGGCCTGGCGCAGGCCGAAGAGTACGGGTCGTGTCGCCTCCACGCGAACCTGCGCCGGGCCGGACTTGAGGCCCGGCACGGTGTCGCGCGAAATCTCCTTCGAGAGCTTGACGGTGTTCGGCCCGTCATGGACCAGGCTGGTGGAGTCCGCGGCGGCAAGTGAGCCCAGCTCGGTCGTCTTGCCATCCTGATCGAAGAAGAGATGCAGGGAGGTCAGTGTGCCGCCGGGCGCCGTCACCGAGAGATCGACCGGCGTCACCGCGCCGGCCAGGCGACCAGGTCGCACGACGACGATCGTCGGGCCGGGCAGACGGCCCGCGTACAGATAGACCACACCGCATGCCACGAGCAGGACTGCAAAGAAGGCGACTACTTTACGCATCAGATTCGTGGATCTCGTTCTGCCGGACTGCTCCCGGGCGTGGTCGAGACGATCGCCGACTTGCCTCGGCTCCCCGACGGCCGGCCCGATCGCCTCGCGTGTAGAGCGGTGCTCCGGGAGCGGCTCGGAGAGGCCCTGGTCATTCCATCAGCGCCATCGCAGGATTGACGCGGGCCGCTCGTCGCGCCGGAATGACCATCGCGAAGAAGGCCACGACGACCAGTGCCACGGTGACCGAGGTGAGCACGGTCACGTCGAGGGGTGTGACGCCGTACAGCACCGCCGTGAGCACGTGCCGCAGCCCCACGAGGCCGACGAATCCGAGCGCCAGTCCTGCGACCACAATCTTCGCGCCCTCGCGGATGATCAGGCGGAAGACCTCCATGCCCGTGCTCCCGAGCGCCAGGCGGATGCCGATCTCACGTCGCCGCTGCGCGACGCCGTAGGCCAGCACGCCGTAGATGCCAATGGCAGAAAGCAGGAGGGCCACCACGGCGAATCCTCCGGCCAGGACCATCGGCACGCGCCGCGGCAGCAGCGCCAGATCCACGTAATCGTCCATCGACTTGACGCTGTAGAACGGCAGCGACGGATCGATGCCGGCGAGCGCCCGGCGAATCGACGCGACGGTCGATGCGTTGTCGACTGACGATTTGACTACGAGGCCGTAGCCGCGCTCGGGCGATTGCGCGAACGCGAGGTACACACTGCCGACGGGCAATATCGACGTCGCCAAGCCGTCGAACTGGACTTCCTTGACGACACCCACCACCGTGATCCACTTCGTGTCGGGGCCCGTCGTGAACAACTTGTCCGCACTGCCCGGCTGGTAGAGACGATGGCCCAGGGCGTCCTGCCCCGGCCAGAAGTGCGTCGCGAGCCGTTCGTCCACGACGGCGACCAGCGGGTGGTGCGCGTCGTCGGCCGGCGTGAAGTAGCGGCCGCGCACGAGCGGCGTGCCCATGGCCTCGAAGTAGCCGTCACTCGCCGTAATCAGATTCGGAGAAATCAGCGACTCGCCCGGCTTCATCTGGTAGCCCTCGGCGAGCACGACCGAATCGTTGTGGTCGCCTGCGAGCGGCACCGTCGTCGTCACCCCGGCGCCCCGAACGCCAGGCACCGCGCGGACGGCGGCCAGCAGGCGGTCGGTGAACGGCTCGATCTTGTCATCCGGGTACATCGCCGTCGGGAGCGAGATCGCACCGGTGATGACGCCGGTCGCCGTGAATCCGGGGTCGAGCCGCAGCGCCTGGCGGAAGCTCGCCGCCAGCAGACCAGCGCCGATGAGCAGGACGAAGGCGATCGTGACTTGCGCCATCGCCAGACCGCGCCGAACGACGTTCGTGCCGCGGCTGGCCGTACCGCCCCGGCTCTCCTCGCGGAGCGCGCCGTTCACGTCGAGACGCGACAGCCTGGCGAGCGGCATGATGCCGAAGAAAAGGCCCGCCAGGAGCGCGATGCCCAGGATCACCGACACGCTCCAGGGATCGAGCGCAATCTCGTGCCCGCGCGGCATGCCGTCCAGACCGAGCACCGGCACGAGCCGCAGCGCCCACCAGCCGACGAACAGGCCGACCGCACCGCCGACGACCGACAAGAGCGTGGTCTCGGTCAACAACTGGCGTCCGAGCCGGCCGACACCCGCGCCGATCGCTTGCCGTGTCGCCATCTCCCGGGTGCGGCCGCTGGCCCGAACGAGCACCAGGTTCGCGATGTTCAGGCAGCCGATGAGCAGGACGAACAACACGCCGCCCCACAGCAACAGTAAAACGGCCCGCACGTCCTCCACGACGTCGTCCTGCAGGCGATCGACCGCCGTGTAGAAGCCCGCATCGTGCAGCACCTGCCGGAGCTGCGGGAAGCGCTCGTCGTTCCGGCGGTTGATCGCGTCGATCTCCGACTGCGCCCGTTCGATGGCGACGCCCGGCTTGAGCATCGCGATCATGTTCCAGTTGTTGCTGTGACGCGACTCGTCGCCCCTTTCCTTGGCGGTGAACGCCGCCGGCAGATACACGTCCACCTCGTTGTCCAAGAACCTGAAGTCGGCGGGCAGCACGCCGACGATGTCGTACATGGTGCCGCTCAGGCGCACCTTCTGCCCGACGACGTCGTGGACCCCGCCGAACTCGCGTTGCCAGAGGCCGTAGCCGAGCATGGCTTCGTGGTCCCGGCCCTCTTCGCCTTCGGCCTCCGTGAACGTGCGGCCAAGGATCGGCGCAGCCGAGACGAGGCGGAAAAACGACGGCGTGCCTCGTAGCGTGACGATACGCTCCGCGCCGTCTTTCGCGCCGAGCGTCGCACCCTGACGGCGATAAAGCGCGAGTTCATCGAAGACGTCCGTCTGCGCGCGGCGGTCGAAATAGTCAGGCACACCCGTCGATCCCTTGGCGGCACCGGCCTTCGGATAGTTGTTGTGGAACATCACGATGCGGTCAGCGTGCGGCACGGGCAGGGGTTTCAGCACGACCGAGCGCACGATGCTCAGAATCGCGGCGTTGGCGCCGATGCAGATCGCCAGCGTGATGATCGCCGTCGTCGCGAAGCCGCGGTCCTTCACCAGGACCCGCGCGGCGAAACGGACGTCCTGCCAGGCGGTGGTCAAGAAGCGAGTCAATCGATTCATCGGCATCTCCGGCGTCGGTCAGAGCGCTCTACGACCCCCCGCACGACCACGCCATCGTCTTCTCGCCAAGAACCAAGGTACAGCCGCGGAGGGCATCCATTCCGAGAAGGCCGTCGGCACCACAGCCCGCGCTCGTCCCGCCGAGGACGACATCGGCCTTCTTCGCCGAGCCCCCGCGCACGATCGTCACACCCGCCACGGTTTTCGCCGCCTGAGGACCGCCACCGACGCCTTCGACCCGACCGTTCTCCTGCGATCGAGCGGCGAGCGCGCGCGTGACGCGCGTCGAGGCCACGACCGTTGACGTCGCACCCGTGTCGGTCGTCATGTCAGCGGTGATGCCGGCAATCGTCACCGACGCGCTATACGTGCGGCCCGGCGGCGGTCCCGCTGAAGGACACACATGGGCGCTCGCCATCGCCGCCGACGGGGCGAGCCCCAACGCGGCAACAGCGCCATCGAACGGCGCGAAGCTCAGCGATGGCGTTTGCAGATTCAGGATCGCCGCCTGCCCGGCCGGCGCGAGCAGTTGCGGTGAAATCAGGCCGCCGATGTGCTGGTCGGCAAAGGCCTGAGGGAAATCAGCGACCACAGCCTCCCGCACGCTGATCGTTCCGCCATCGCGCGTCTCGAGCTGAATCGGACCGGCGGCCCGCGCCTGGGACGTCGCGCCCGTGGATCCAAGGAGCGTCGTCTTCGTGTCGTGCAGGCTGAGGTGACTCGCGGTCGCGAACCAGCGGGCCAGCGTGTGGGCGGAAGCCCCCGTGTCGATGAGGAACCAGACCACTTGGCCATTGGCCGTGGCACGCAGGAGAGGACTCGGGAACCCACTCGCCGCCAAATCCGCGTTATAGGACAGGGCGATGACGGGACCCGCCGCGTGCGATCGGGACACCGTGATCGCCGCCGCGAGAAGAGCGACCATCGTCGGTCGACGGCACCAACGGGGGACTCGAGGCATCCGATGACTGACCGGGACTCCAATCGATCGCTGAGCGACGGGCATTTATACGAGATCATACCGCCTGTGGTTCCCGACAACTCACGCTCCGCGCGGCGCCGCCATGAAAGGGGTCGCACGAGATGCAGGACCAGGTCATCGTCATCACTGGCGCGAGTGGCGGCATCGGCGCCGCGCTCGCCGAGACCGTCGCGACCCGGGCGTCGTCCGCACCGACTTCGGATTGAATGCGCGCCACGGCGGTGTCGATTCGCGCGCCCTGCCCGCCACGCAGAGCGCCGAGGAAGTAGCCGCGGTCATCGCACAGGTGATCGCGTCGCGCAAGCCCGACGTCTACACACGACGCGGTGCGAAGGAACGCGTCGCCGCCTTCTACTCGACGATCGGCGAAGACCCTGAGTGACGTCCCGCCTGGTGGGCGGGACCCCTATTCCCACTCAATCGTGCCCGGCGGCTTGGTCGTGAGATCGACCACGAGTCCGGAGACACCGGGCAACGCGAGAATCGGCGCCCGGACGTCGTCGATGAACGCTGACGGCAGGGGGGCCGGCCGCGCGGTCATCCCACGCTCGGAGAGCACGGGGCGAAGAATGACCAGCTCCTGACCGCGACCATCGAGCGACAACGGCAGCATGGCGGTCGGGAACTGCCAGATGCTGCGCGTCAATCCATGGGCGGCGAGCGCGCGCATGACAAGGTCGTCGGCCTCGCGGAGCAGGTCGAGACGTGGCCGTGTCACGCCGGCCGCACGCGGTTCGGCTCGCTCGATGCCCCGGCCGGAGAGGTCGAGGACGCACCGATTCATGCCGGGCACACGTCCGTAGATCTGGGCGGCCACGGACAACAGCGTGTCGTGCGGAGCCTCGCCCCACAGCAGTACCGGCTGCTCGTAGGTTCGCAGGTCGGCTTTCACGCCGACCGACCGCACGGGCAGGACCGCGCCGGCGAGGCCCGTGGCTGCGAGCTGCGCGTCGATCAGGGGTTGCGCGTGCGAGGGGTCGTGGCCGTCGGGGGGACGACCGTCCGAGCACAGCAGCCGGACGCCGAGTCCAGGCCCGGGAAACGGGTGCCGCCACGTCAGCTCGGGCGCGATGCCGAGCGCCTCGGCCATTTCCCGGACTTCGACCTTGTAGAGGTCGCGAATCGGCTCGATGACCCGGCCCGCGCGGATCATCTCCTGGATGATCGGCACGCGGTTGTGGTGGGTCTTGATCGTGTCCGCCCGCCTCGTGCCTCCGGTCTCGATCGTGTCGGGGTAGATCGTGCCCTGGGCGAGCAGCATCTCGCCGAGATCGAGGCGCCGCGCTTCCTCTTCGAACACCGCGATGAACGTGTCGCCGATGATTCGTCGCTTGCGTTCCGGCTCGATGACGCCGTCGAGCGCTCTGAGAAACCGATCCGACGCGTCGACGAAGTGCAGATGCCGGCCGAGGCCGTGGCGGCGGAATTCCTCGACGACCGACTGCGACTCGTGCTTTCGCATCAGGCCGTTGTCGACGTGCAGCAGGTAGAGCTGGTCCGGACCGAGGGCTGCGCCCAGCAGCCGGGCACAGACCGTCGAATCGACGCCGCCCGACGCCAGGAGGAACACACGACGCGCGCCGACGTCGGCGCGTATCGACGCGATCTGCTCGTCGACGTGCCGGGCCATCGTCCAGTTGGGCCGGCAGCCGCAGACGTCGACGACAAAGTTTCTGAGCATTGCCTCGCCGTACGGCGTGTCGTCGACCTCAGGATGGAACTGGAAGCCGTAGCGTCGGCGGGACTCGTCCGCGATCGCGGCGAAGCGATGCGGCGCGCCGTCGTGATCGTACGACACGCCGACCTCGCGAAAGCCGGCGCCGACCGACACGACGGTGTCCTGATGGCTCATCCAGACGGTCTGTTCGCGCGGGATCCCCGTGAAGACCGGGGTGGCCGACGTCACTTCGAACCGCGCCGGCCCGTACTCGCTCCGGCAGTGCTCGACCGTGCCGCCGTGGCGCTTCGCGATCTCCTGATGGCCGAAACAGAACCCGAGGATCGGCACGGCGAGGTCCAGGATCGCCGTGTTGAAGCCGCCCTCGTCACCCGATGCGAGTGACGGACTGCCCGAGAGGATGAGGCCCTTCATCCCCGCGAACGCCGAGACTGGATCGTCCGGTTGCCGGATCTCGGCGAGGACGCGTTGGCGGCGGACCTTCGTCGCGATGAGGTGCGCGTACTGGCCGCCGAAGTCGACGACGGCGATGCGATCGTGGTCGGGCATGGGCGCTACGCCGCCTCCGCGTCCTTCAGCCGATCGACCGTGCGAAGTTCCGGAAACAGCCACATCCAGGTCAGGACGACGCCGAGTGTGCCGAGGCCCCCGACGACGACGGCTGGCACGGTGCCCAGCCACGCGGCGGTGATGCCGGACTCGAACTCGCCCAGCTCATTGGACGCGCCGATGAACAGCATGTTGACGGCGCTGACCCGTCCGCGCATCGGATCGGGCGTCGCATACTGGATGAGGGCCGACCGCACGAACACGCTGATCATATCCGCCGCGCCCACGACGAACAGCGCCGCAAGCGAGAGCGCGACATTCGTCGAAAGGCCGAACACGATCGTCGCCACGCCGAAAAGCGCCACCGCTGAGAACATGCGCGAGCCCGTCCGGCGCTGGAGCGGCGTCCGCGCGAGGGCGAGCGCCATGCAGGCGGCGCCGGCCGCCGGCGCGCTGCGCAGCAGGCCCAGGCCAATCGGCCCCACATGCAGGATGTCGCGCGCGAACGCCGGGAGGAGCGCCACGGCGCCGCCGAGGAGGACGGCAAACAGATCGAGCGAGATGGCGCCCAGGATGATGCGGCGATCGCGAACGTAGTGGACGCCCTCCACGACGCGAGTGAACCGCGTGCCTTCGGTTCGTCGTTCCGCCACGCGGCGTCCGCCGAGCGAGCCGATGAGAACCGACGCGACGAGGAAGGCACAGCAGCACACGCCGTATCGGGCGGCCGGACCGAGGACATAGAGGAGGCCGCCCAGGGCCGGGCCCGCGATCACCGCCGTCGTGAATGCCGACGAGTTGAGCGCGATCGCTCGCGGCAGCCGCTCCGGCGGGACCAGAAACGCGAGGAGCGACTGGCCGGACGGCCCGGCAAACCCGCGCGCGGCGCCGAAAAGCACCAGGACGACATAGAACGACGCGACATCGTGTGGTCGTATCAGCGAGAGCACGAGGAACAGCGCCGCCGCGGTCGCCTGGACCAGCTGCGCGCCAGCCAGCACGCGCCGTTGATCGAGCCGATCGGACACCTCGCCGGCGGGAAGCGTGAGCAGGAACATCGGCAGGAACTGACAGAGGCCGACGAAGCCAAGCGCGAGCGTGGTGTGCTGGATGTCGTAGATCTGCCAGCCGATCGCGACCGACTGGATCTGCGTGGCGAGCGTCGAGAGAAACCGGCCCGATACGAATCGCGCGAAGTCGCGCGACCGATACTCGGCAGGCGATGGCTCCGCGGCAGGCACCGGGGCTATTTTGCCCCGGATGCCCCACCGCTCGGACATGGCGGGCCGGACCGAATCGAGAGCACGAGCAGGGTCTTGTTGCCACGGCGGACAATGGCGTGGCTCGTCCCACGCGGCACGATGCCGAGCCACCCCGGTCCGACGACCTGATCCTTGCCCCCGATCGTCAGCATCGCATCGCCGGCGATCATGTACAGCATTTCGTCGGCGTCGGCGTGCGTGTGCGCGGGGAGCCCGTCACGGAGACGAATCAGCTGCGCCGACGTCGCGCCCGAGCAGCCGAGATCGTGCTCGGCGACGGCGTCCTTCGACTTGACCAGATCGTCCGCGAGCTGGTCGACGAGCGAGACCGTCGTGGCCACTCCTGGCACGAGCGCGGGTGCAGCCGTCGGCGCCGGCGGGGGTGGCGCGGGCGCCGGTGGAGGCGGCGGCGCGGGCGACAGAACCGCCTCCGCCGCAGTGCGGGCGCCGGCCTTCACCGTCACTTCTTTCTCGAGCGTGAGGTACCCGTCGCGCTGGATTCGGCACCGGTACGTGCCGGCCGCGACGTTCGTCAGGATGACGTCGCCATCGGAGCCGGTCGAGCCCTGCCGCGACGACGGCCCCTCGGCGCGGACGGTGGCGCCCGAGAGGAGCGCGCCTGTCTGGCTCGTGACCGTCAAATCGATCGAGCCGGGTCTGGCGCTCGACGCGCCCTGCGCCGCACTCTGCGCGGCCGGCGCGGGCTTGGCGTCCGCGGGCTTCGGCGGCGGTGCCTGGGGCGGTGCGCCGAATCCCATCATCAGCGCGACGAGCAGCAGGGGTCGAGTCACGGACGCCCTCCCTTGTTCTTCAACAACGCGATCGCGTCGTCGATCGCGGTCTTGATGATCACGAAGTCCTGCACGTTGCACGGGTGTCGGGCCGGATCGACGGCGCCGGCGGCGACGAACCCCTGCTGGGTCCGGATGTCCTGATGGAAGCCAATGACAAAACTGCCGGCGGTCATAAACTGCGCCTCCATCGAGCGACTGTCCTCGCGTCCCGTCCATTGCGAGGCCACGGTCATCATCTGAGTCACTGCCTGCGAAAGCCCTGCCAACTCGCCGAGGTCGACGTAACTCGTTCTGGTGCGGTCGGGCGCCCCCCGAGCGCTCACTTCTACTCGCAGACCCTGTAGGCGGCTCGACGTCGGCACGACTTCGGTCGCGATCACCGCGTCGATGACGAGGCCGAAGTTGACGGCCAACTGGTCGGTCACGCGGTAGAGATCGCGCGTGACGAGGGCGCCGGGCCGGGTCAGCAGGTCCTCGAGCTGCGTGGCCGGCGGCGGCAGTGGCGTGACGGTCGTTACCGGTGGCGGCTGCGACCGCTGCGCGGCGTGCAACGGAAAGACGGCGGCCGTCGCGAGAGTGACACTAAGGACTGAGAGCACGATCCTTCGTAAGGCCATGACGCTGCACCTCGCCAAGTCGGCCATCGCGCCGGACAGAGACTCGACAATTCTATCGAAGCACCGCGCACGCCGCGGCGTACGTTTCGCGCGGGTGCTATGCTTCGTGGAGCCCCATGAGTACCCTTGGTCCAAGCATCGCCGTAAGGGGCGAGTTGCGATCCTCCGAGGATTTGACGATTGAGGGCTCCGTCGAGGGCGCCGTGTTCTGCGAGGACGGTTCGGTCGTCGTCGCGGCATCGGCCCGCGTCGGCGGTGACATCCTGGCGCGCGACATCACCGTGTTCGGCCACAGTTCCGGTCAGCTGATTGCGACCGAAGTCGTCGACGTGCGCGCGGCCGCGGCCGTGACCGGACAGGTCATGGCGCCCCGCTTCATTCTCGACGAGGCCGCGTTCTTTCAGGGGCGGGTCGCGCCGCAGATGCTGGAAGCGGCCGTTCGCGTCGCGCGCTTTCAGCAGCGGGCGAAGGGCAGCGAAGACAGTGGCGCCAAGTCGGCCAGAGGGGGAGGCGCGGCGTGAACCGTGAGGTGTGGAATGAGCGCACGTGAGGTCACGTTCTACCGCTGGTCCGACATGCCGAAAGAGAAGGTCAACGACCATCTCGACCGGCGGCTCGTGACCGGCGACCGCATGATGCTCGCGCACGTGTACCTCAAAAAGGGCTGCGTCGTGCCCCGCCACCAGCACGAGAACGAGCAGCTCACGTACATCCTCGACGGCGCGCTGCACTTTTGGATTGGCGAGGACGAACGGCAGGAGGTCGTCGTGCGCTCAGGCGAGGTGCTGCACATTCCGGCGCACGTCTGGCACAAAGCCCAGGCCCTCGAGGACACCGTCGACGTCGACGTCTTCAGTCCGCCGCGCGAGGACTGGCTCAACAAGACCGACGCGTATCTCCGACAGAAATAGTCGCCGTGGATCTCGGCCTCGACCGCCGCGTCGCCTTCGTGGCTGCCGGGAGCAAGGGCCTCGGCCGCGCCGTGGCCGACGCCTTGTCAGCCGAAGGCGCCGCGGTCGCGATCTGCGCCCGCGGTCGCGAGGCGCTCGATGAGGCCGCCGGCGCCATGCGGGCGCGCGGCGGGCGCGTC
>Ga0209580_10000265_pt1 | contig 32161 bp, 21 predicted proteins | sample Coa_R1_5_FD_187153 | JGI IMG/M metagenome (GOLD analysis project Ga0209580, IMG submission 187153) | Surface soil microbial communities from Centralia Pennsylvania, which are recovering from an underground coalmine fire - Coalmine... | ecosystem: Environmental > Terrestrial > Soil >... | reverse complement strand
ACGACGTCGAAGAGACCGTACGTCTTCTCGCGCGTCTTCAGCGAGTCGGGCGCCGGATCGATCATCGCGTACGCAATCGACTGACCGTCCGGCGACCACCTGAAGGCGCCGACGCCCTCGGCGCCCGTTGTCAGGACCTGCGCCTCGCCGCCGGACGGATCGATCACGTAAAGCTGCCGCCGTTCGGCGCGGTCGGAGGCGAAAGCCAGGTGGCGTCCGTCCGGCGACCAGGCCGGCGCCGTGCTCGACTTGGGCGCGGTTGTCAGCTGGCGTCGCTCGCCCGTCCTGGCGTCAGCGATCCAAATCTGCGTGTCGTAGCGGTCTTCGTCCCAGTTGGCCTCGCGCACGGTGTAGGCGACAGAGCGGCCGTCCGGAGAGATCGCCGGCGCGCCGGGTCGTCGCAGGGTAATCAGATCGTCGATCGAGGGTCCGGTGGCCGGCGGGGCGGCCGACAGCCCGAGTCCGGCGATGATGAGCATCACGCCGAGAATGGCCACGCGTCTCGTTCCTGCCTGCATGGGTCGTCTCCTTGTCAAGGTTGATCGGGCCGACGCAGTGGGTCGGGCTCTCATCTCCGGCCGGGGCACATCGGCTGGATCGGTGCGTCGGCCGAGGGGCACGACGAACGGCTAGCGGTCGGCGGTCGCGTGCTCGGGCATGTCCGGGCTCGTGAGATCGGCGCTCAGCACGCCATCGATCAAGCACACGGCCCTGACGAGCGCGTCCGGATCCTGGTGCCGCTTGATATGGATCTCGAAGGCGCGATCGATCGCCGTGCCCTTTTTCGCGGAGCAAATCGACAACAGGCGGCGGTGGACCAAGTGGGTGTCGAGCACCGGGTCGAGCGCCGCCGACACGTCCTGCCCAATCCCGGCTCTCACGGTGAGCACATAGGACGGCACTGTGCCGCCCAGCCTGCGCGGAGCCGACTTCACGAGCAGCAGGGCGAAGCCGACTACCGCAATTCCGACGAGGGCCACCCACATTTCGCCGGCCCCCACCGCCATGCCGACCGTCACGGCGAAAATCACGAACACCGTGTCGAGCGTGTCGCGCACGACGGTTCGGAACCGAACGATGGACAACACGCCGACGAGGCTGAACCCTCGCGCCAAGTTTTGGCCGACGACCTGGGTGACCATGTCGATGAGCACGGTCATCAACAGGAGGGTCGGCGGAAACGACGGCGTCTGTTCAACCGGCGACCGCGACTTCCGATAGATGAAGACGACCACGCCACCGAGCACGAGTGCGTACAGCGCCCGTAGCAGTAACATCGGCGGCGAGACCGCCGGGCCTTCACTGAGGGATTGGGAAAGAAACGGAGGCATCGCGTCTGCCTAAAACCCGGCGTTCTTGCAGTCCGTGAACGTGTGCTTCACGGAATTCGGCTGATCCAGGGTGTGGTAGAACCCCTCGAGAAACTTCTTGGCGTCCGCGCGGTACGAATTCTTCATCATCGGCAGCGTGTCGAAGAGCGCCATCACCGTCGGCTTGACGGACTGGAACTTGGCGAGGACGGGCTCGAGCTCGGCGGCCGGCCGGCACGGCCCGCGATACAGGCGATCCTTGACCGAGTCGATGTGCAACACCGGCGGCGGGATGGCGTAAGGCGCGTCGACGAGGCCCGCCTCATCGAGGTCGTACGGCACCGGGTACTTCACACCGGTCGGCACCTCGACGACCCGAATGTTGTGCTGCGCGAAGAGCGAGATGTCATGGTTCGAGACCATGTACTCGAACAGGGTGAGCTCGGTAATCGTGTCGAGGTCCACGCCCGAGAACCGCAGCCCCTGTTGAGCGGTGAGGCGCCCGCCCATCCGCCGCGCCAGGTCCTCGTCCTCCTCGATGAACATCGCGAGGCGGGTGTCCATCGGCTTCTTGGTCTTGGCGTCGACATATGACCCGTGCGCGAGACGCGCGCGGAAGGACCGCGGGGTCAGGAGGTTGTTGATGCGGTAGGCGGCGTACTCGCGCGGGACCAGTTCCTCGAACTCGTTCTTGCAGTGCACGCCGAGCTTGATCGAGGTGATGCCCTCGAACACGGTGCCTTTGACCTGCTCCTTCGGAAACGTGAGTCTCAAGGGCACGAACGAACAGAGCACGCGTCGCGACGAGCCGCGCGGCCGAATCTCGATCGGCACGTCCTTGGGTTGGCCATCGGGGCCGGCGAACTCGATCGTCCCCTGATAGACCTTCGTGCTCTTCGGATCCCTGTCGTTGTCGATCGTCTTGAAGTCGGCCGTGAGCGTGAACGGCAATGGCTCGTCGGTCGAGAAGAGCTTCCGATTCTCGGCGGCGACGCGGCGCGCCTCAATCGTCGCCGCATCCGGCCATGGCTCGCCGACGGTGCCCTTCACCCGCTTCTGCGGAGCCGGCGGCGTGCCGCGTGTCTGCGGCCGGCCCGCAGCGCTCAGGGCCGCGGCGCTCGTCACGGCGATCATCAGACCGACCAAGGTGTTGCGGATGGCTGGAGTCATCACTGGATCCTCGTCTGTCTTGCTGGCACTGCGCTCATGGGCCGCGGGCCCACCCCGGGCGTCAGGACCACGCGGCCGTCTGGATAGATGGCCGTGAACACACCGGCGGCGATTTCGAGCGCCGATGGGCGGCCGCCCGACACATACCCCGAATTCATGCCCGTATCGATCAAAAACACCGTGCCGCCAAAACGCATTGTCACGCGCTGGCCGGGGGCACCCGTATGGCCGACGACCATGGCGCGCGCGTGCTGCGCTGCCAGGATGGCCTGGACGTCCGGAGCGAACGTGTCCGGCTCCTGGGCGAGGCCACGGTACCACAGAGGGCCGTCGGCCCGGCCCACCAGAGTGGCCGGCAGGGTGGCCCGGGTCTGGGCGATATCTTCCGTCAGGTCGCGGCGGACCTCCTCGTTGATCTCGCCGCAGCTCCGCGAAGCGTCAGCCGGGCTGATGCCGCCGTGAAGAAACAGGATGCCGTTGATCCGCACGACGGCGGGCAAATGACGCAAGTAAGCCCCGTACTCGCCGTCGGGCGCGAACGCACGGGCCATCTCAATCATCCCGAGCGGCGCGGCGAGCAGACCCGAACGACTCTCGGCGGGGGCGGCGTCGCTGACCTCCTGACGGAGAGCCTGTGAGTTCGACGTCGCGAACGCCGAGAATTCACCCGCCGTCGTGTAGCGAAAATCGCCGAGCATCCGCATCGATTCGTGGTTGCCCAACAGCTCATGGACGGCGCCGCCCGCCGCCGCGGCCTGCGGCGTAAGCGCACGCAGGAGATCCAGGATCTTCCGGGAATCAGGGCCGCGGTCGAGGACATCGCCCGTCTGCACGAGGTGGGCCGTGCCGCCAATCCACTTCTTCTTGGCGTCGATGAGACCGGCGGCCTGCAGGATCGCGAGAAACGGATCGTAGGCGCCGTGGGCGTCGCCGACGGCAACGACACGCGCCGCGACATCGAATTCACAGGGTGTCGTCGCTGCCGCGCGGGAACGAGCGACGGTGCACGCGACGAGCGCGGCGCCGACGAGAGCCGTGAGGCGTCGTGAGGTCCGCACGGCTACTTCGGTGGCGCCTGCTTCGCCACGTCGCGAATGTCGTCGGCCGGCAGGACGCCGAGGGCGCCGGTGCCGCGCGTGCCCGTGTCCCGCATGACGAGCACGCCGATGAAGCGCCCCGCGGCATCGAAGAGCGGACAGCCGGGCCCGCCGCCGCCGAGGATGACGACCTGATAGTAGGTGCGCGGCTTGTCGATCACGAGCTCGACCGTGGCGAATGCCGCCGCGGGCGCCCAGGCCGTCGGCTCGCCCGTGCGGCGGACGAGCGTCAGGGCATCGAGCAACTGGGGCCGCGCGCTCGGCGCATCGACGAACGGCAGCGGTGCGGAGAGGGGCTCGGTTGGCCGCACGAACGCGAGATCGAGATCCTCGTCGCGCAGCACGAGCTTGGCCGGCAGCTCGCGGCCATCGGCCAGATGCATCCGCATGTCGGCGACGTCCGTCGTGACCTCCACGCGCCCGCCACCCGGCACCTGACGGCTGTACGCCCGCGTCATCGCCTCGTCCGGCTGAATCTGCTGCAGCGACATGACCGCGAGGCCCGACGGATCCAGGATCGTCGCGTTCGTCTGCGCCGTCTGGTCGGACGTCTGCTCGCGGCCGCTCACGTTCAGCCGGACCTTGATCGTCGCCAGCACGACGACGACGGCGGCGGCGCGCTCGTTGACGATGGCGCGTGCGGCGGCGCGCTCCACGGCGGTCTGCGGCGCGGCCGCGACCGGCTGGCAGCCGATCACCGTCGCGAGCCCCGCCATCCAAGCGAACTGCACCAGGCCGGTGGCCCGCTCGCGGCAACCGGCGACGGTCATCGCCATGCGGGCTCCAGCTGCACGAACAGGGTCCGGATGCCGCGTTGAATCTCGAAGACGATGGACGCCGGCTTGCGCGTCTCGATCTCGGTCAGCCGCCCGCGCAACTCGTCCACGTTCGCCACGGCCTGCCCGTCGATCGCCAGGATCAAGTCGCCTCCGTTCAGATGCCCCAGCGAGGCCCAGCCCCGCGCCGCGACCGATTCTACGATGACGGCCGATCCGGCGTGCGCGAGCAGGGGATCTTGCCGATCGAGGTCGGCGAGATCGCGCGCCCGGAACTCGAGCACGGAATCCTCGTAGCGCTTCATCTCGCGCGGCTGGGTTGGCGACTCGCCTAACGTGATCGGTACGGTCGTCTCATGGCCGTCGCGCGAGATGGTCAGCGCGACCGAAGCGCCCGACCGGTACCGCCGAATCGTCGACGCAAAGATGTCATCGTCGGTCGCGGCCGAGGCGCGGACCGGATCGCCCTCGATCGCGAGAATGACATCGCCCACGCGCAGGGGCGAGTCGCCGAGCAGGCGGGTCACCCGCACGCCGGTTCGGCCCTTGAGGCCCAGGCCCTCGGCGAGCGGCGGCGTCAGTACCTGCACGTCGACGGGCACCCAGGCCTTCTTGGCCTCGCGCGGCGGATCGTCGGCTTCGACGACGCCGATTTCGACCACGGTCAGGTCGTGATCGGAGTCGCGATCGAAGCCGACAAGCAGCTTCTTGCGCGGCGCCGAGGCCAGGGCCGTCTCCGTCGCGGCCTCGAGGGCGCCAACGTCCTTCACGGGATGGCCGTCGACCTGGAGAATGATGTCGTTCGGTCGCAACGACGGCTTGGCCTGGTCGGCGGGCCCGTTCGACCGCAGGCTCACGACGCGGACGCCATCCGTCGAGCTTCGCACGAGGGCACGGGCGTCGACGTCCGTGAGGTTCGACACGACCATGCCCCAGGCGCGCACTTCCGACGGCGTCGCGAGCGCGGCGTGGCGCTCGCCCGGGGTCACGGTGAGCGTGGTCTCCGTCCCGTGTTGCACGACGCCGAATCGTGCCGGCTGCCCGGCCGGAAGCCCGAACAACTGCAGATTCACGAGTGGCAGTTCTTCCGCGTAACGCACGTCGATAGCCTTATCGTTGACGGACACGAGCAGGTCGCCTGGCCGAAGACCGGCGACCGCCGCCGGCGACGCCGGGGCGACCGACGAGACGAGCGCGCCACGCGTGGCGCCGTCGCCGATGCGGGGCTGCAGGTCGAGGCCCGTCCAGCTGCGGCGCACGTGACCGTCACGAATGAGCGCGTCGGCGACCGATCGCACGAGGTTGCTGGGGATGGCGCCGCCCAGACCAAAACTGATCTCGTTGACGCCGACAATCTCGCCGGCGAGGTTCACCAGCGGCCCCCCGGAATTGCCGGGGTAAATCGACGCGTCGTGACCGATCCAGCGCACGATGGACCCCACGTCCTCGCCGTCGAGCAGGTCGCCGCCGAACGCCGCTGGCATGACCATCTGGATGTTGCTCACGATGCCGGACGTCACCGACTGGGACAGGGCGAGCGGACTGCCCATCGCGAGCACGGTCTCGCCCGCTCTGAGTCGTGACGAGTCGCCGAACTTCGCCGCCGGAAACACGCGCGGCTGGGTCGGATGCAGCTTGATCACGGCGATGTCCGACAAGGGATCGGTGCCCACGAGATCTGCCGGCACCTCTTCGTTGGTCGAGAGGGTGCACGTGATGCGCCGCGGCCGACCCGCGACGTGGTGGTTCGTGACGACGTACCCGTCCGGAGAAATGATGGTGCCGCTGCCTGACAGGGCCCCTTTGATTTCCCGTCCCCCGGCCTGATCGAAGAACACGACCGAGACGCGCACGAGGCTTGGAAACACGGCCGCAATCGCGCGATCGATGCCGGTCTGGACGGCCCGGGTGGTGGGCGGTGTCGGGGTGGCCGGCCGGGGCGTCGGCGCCTGCGCTCCAGCCGGCACCGCTGCGAGCGCGACGGCAAGAGGCAGCAGGCGGACGAGGCGAGTCACTCGGGGGATCTTATGCCAAGGACGCGGTCTACCCGCACTTCACTCCCGTACCACCGATGCCGCAATAGCCGTGCGGATTCTTCGCGAGGTACTGCTGGTGGTAGTCCTCGGCGTAGTAGAACGGCGGTGCGCTCGCGATCTCCGTGGTGATCGGCTTGAACCCGCTCGCGGCGAGCGCGGCGTTGTAGCGCTCGCGCGTGCGATCGGCGGCTTCCCGTTGCGCGGGCGACGCCGTGAAGATCGCGGATCGGTACTGTGTGCCGACGTCATGGCCCTGCCGCATGCCCTGCGTCGGATCGTGGTTCTCCCAGAAGACCTTCAGCAATGCCTCATAGCTCAGCTTCGTCGGATCGAATACGACGAGCACGACCTCGGCATGCCCGGTGCGGCCGGAGCAGACTTCCTCGTAGGTCGGGTTCTTCGTGAAGCCGCCGGCGTAGCCGACGGCCGTCGTGTAAACCCCGGGGGTCTGCCAGAACTTCCGTTCCGCGCCCCAAAAGCAGCCCAAGGCGAACACCGCCTGTTCGAGGCCCGGCGGAAACGGCGGCTGGAGCGGAGTGCCATTCACCGCGTGGCGGTCGGCGACGGGCATCGTCGCGTCGCGGCCCTTGAGCGCCGCCGCCTCGCCGGGCATCGTGGTCTTGGTGGAGGTGAACAGGGACATGGGTCAGGAATTCTCCTTGAATGCCATCGCGACGCCGTTCATGCAGAAGCGCTGGCCGGTCGGGGCCGGGCCATCGTCGAAGACGTGACCGAGATGGCCGCCGCAGGCTTTGCAGTGTACTTCCGTGCGCACCATGAAGTGGCCCCGGTCGGTCGATGTCTCCACCGCATTGTCGATCGGCGCGTAGAAACTCGGCCAGCCGGTGCCGCTGTCGAACTTGGTGTCGGAGGAAAACAGCGGCTGCCCGCAGCCCGCGCAGCGATAGACGCCCTGGCGCTTTTCCTTGTTAAGCGGGCTCGTGCCGCTCGGCTCGGTCCCGTGGCATCGAAGGACCTCGTATTGCTTGGGGCTCAGCTGCGCTTGCCACTCGGCGTCGGTGCGGATCACGGGGACATTCAGATTTGGCTTGGACATGGCGGCTCCTCGCTCCGTTTGGATGTCCGGCGGGGGTCGCCGGTGTCGGCCCCCCGGGCAGAGCGCGGACCGCCAGTGTAGGACGCGGGCGTCCGGCAGTTCAAACGGGCCGCCAGAAGCGAAGACCCGGCCCTTCCCGGACGCCCAGGCGCGTGTGCGTGTGTACATGTTTACACTTGACGACAACGTAGACATGGTCTACAAGATAGACACATGACCACTGCGCGCCCGCTGGGCGAGTTCGAACAGCTCGTGCTGCTCGCGATCCTCCGACTCCAGGCCGACGCCCACGGCGTGGGGATCGGCCGCGCCCTCGAGGCGGACGCCGGGCGGAGCGTCTCGCGCGGCGCGCTCTACACGACGCTCGACCGGCTCGAGTCGAAGGGCCTCGTCCGATGGCGGCTCGCCACGGGGGGCGAGGAGCGTGCCCGGCTCCCCCGCCGGGTGTACGCAGTGACGGCCAGAGGCCTCGCGGCCATCCGGAGTTCGCATCGCGCGTTCGCCCGCATGTCACGCGGCCTCGCGTCGATCTTGAAGGACTCCGGCGCGTAGAGAGGACCATGCGGCCCGCTCCGCCTCGACTGGCCCGCCGGATGCTCGACGCCGTCCTGCCCCGCAGCGCGCGCGGCGACACCGTACGCGGCGACCTGATCGAGGAATTCGGCGCGCGATCCCAGGTCTCACCGGTCCGGGCACGCCGCTGGTACTGGCGCCAGACCCTTGCGATCGCCGCTCGATCGGCCGTGGGGCGGACGGTCGCCTCCGACCCGAACGACCCCCCGGTCAACCGTGGGAGCGCAGGACTCAGGGATCTCGTGCTCGTCGATCTCCGCTCCGCCGCGAAGGCCCTCATCAAAGCCCGCGGCTTCACGATCGCCTCGGTCGTGACGCTCGCGCTCGGCCTGGGGGCCGCGACGGCGGTCTTTTCCGTCGTCGAAGCCGTCCTCGTGCGACCGCTGCCCTTTACCGACCCGGCCCGTGTGATGTGGATGACCGAGGTGTTCGCCGACACGGGCGCGACGATGAGCATCTCGTGGCCGGACTTCCTGGACTGGGGCCAACGCCTGCATGTCTACGCCGACCTGGCCGCTATCCGGCCCACGACGTTCAACCTCACCGGCGGCGAGATCGCCGAACGGGTCGAGGGCCGCGAGGTCACCTGGACGTTCCTGCACACCTTGGGCGTTCATCCCCAACTCGGTCGCGACTTCGCCGAGTCCGACGATCGGGTCGGCGCGGCGCCGGTCGCGCTCGTGAGTGACGGCTTCTGGCGGACGCACCTCGCCGCCGATCCTGGAGCGATCGGTCAGCGCCTGACGATCGACGGCGCGTCGAGGACCGTCATTGGCGTCTTGCCTCGAGGCTTCCGCTACAACCCGCTGGCAAACGACGCCGTCTATCTGCCGCTCGGCGCGACGGCCACCGAGGACTCCGGGCTGCCGGATCGCGGCAACCACAACAACGTGTCGGCCGTCGGGCGACTGAAGCCCGGGATGACCGAAGCGGCCGCTCGCCGGGAACTCGCTGACGTCGAAGCCGCGTTAGAGCGCGAGCACCCGGACACGAACGCGACGGTCGCCGGACAGGTCACACCCGTGACCGACCGGCTGGCCAACGGTGTGGGCTCGGTGATCGCGACGCTCTTCGGCGCGGTCGCCGTGCTGCTGCTCCTCGCCGCCGTCAACGTCGCCAGCCTGGCCGTCGCGCGCAGCGTCTCGCGGCGTCAGGAACTGGCGCTCCGCGCCGCGCTCGGCTGCGGGCGGCGTCGGCTCGTCGGGTATCTCGTCATCGAGAACCTTTTGATCGCCCTCACGGGCGGCCTCGCGGGCCTGGCCGTCGGCGACGGCCTCGTTCGCGCGCTCGTCGCAGCCGCGCCGCCGAACATCCCGCGCCTGGACGAGGTCGGACTGGACGCCGGGGTGTGGTTGTTCGTGCTCGGCGCGTCGATCGCGATCGCCTTCCTCATCGCGGTGCTGCCCGGCCTTCAGGCCTCGACCGCGCGCGGCCAACAGGCGCTCGTGCGGGCCAGCCGCGATGACCTCGGTGCGTCGTCGGGCCAACGGGCCCGTCGCAGCCTGATGGTCGTCGAGGTCGCGTTGGCTGTAATCCTGCTCACCGGCGCCGGCCTCATGGCGCGCACACTGCGCGCGGTGACGACCGTGGATCCCGGATTCAATCCGACGCAGCTTCTGACGGTGCGGTTCAGCATCGACGGCGACCGCTCCACGCCGGCCCGAGTCGAGCTGTTCAACCGCCGCATCGTGGCCTTCTACGATCAACTCCTCCCCGCGATCGAGGCGCTGCCCGGCGTGGTCGCAACCGGCGCCGCGCCGTCGCTGCCGATTGACGGCGCCAACTGGAATTCCGTATTCGTCGTCGGTGGGCAGCCCGTGCCCCCGCGAGCGCTCCTGCCCTCTGCCGCATTCGTGCCCGCGACGCCGGGCCTCTTCACGACCCTTGGCATCCGGCTGAAGGCCGGTCGGGTCTTCAGGGCGTCGGATCGGCAGGACGCACCGGACGTCGCGATCGTGAACGAGCAGTTCGTGCGTCAGTTCCTCGAGGGCCGCTCGCCGGTCGGCCAGCGCTTCAAGCAAGGGTGGCCGGAGACGCCCAACGCCTGGCGCGAAATCGTGGGCGTCGTGAACGATGTGAAGTTGAACGGCGTCGAACAGGACACGCCGCCCGAGGTGTATCTGCCGATGGCGCAGGAACCGGCCTCGCGGTCGGCGCTCGTCGTGCGGACCGCCGGCGATCCGGCGGCGATGCTGCCCGCCGTGCGTGCCGTGTTTGCCAAGCTCGATCCGCTGCTGCCTTTGTTTGACGTCCACTCGATGGACGACCTCGTGAACACGGAGTTGGCACGGCAACGCCTGACGATGTTGATCCTGATCGGCTTCGCGACGCTCGCCCTCGTGCTCGCCTCAGTCGGCCTCTACGGCGTCGTCTCGCATGGCGTATCGGCGCGAACGCGCGAGATCGGCGTCCGGCTGGCGCTCGGCGCGAGCGGCCGCCAGGTCGTCTCCCTCTTCGTCGGGCAAGGTCTCGTCACGACCGCCATAGGTCTGGCGACCGGGTGCGCCGCCGGCTTCGCCATGGCGCGCTTCGTCGAGGCCCAGGGCCTGTTGTTCCACGTGACGGCCCGCGACCCGGTCGCATTCTCGACCGCCGTTGTGACCCTGTTCCTCGTCTCGATCGGCGCCTGCTACGTCCCAGCGCGGCGAGCCTCGCGCGTCGACCCGACGGTCACCCTCCGGGGAGAATGATCCCACGGCGAGGGCCCTTGGCTCTCGACCGGGGTGAGGACTACACTGGCCCCGCCCCCCATGACCCGTAGGCGAATCACGCTGGCGCTCTTCTTGGCTATCCTCGCCGGCGGCGTCTATGAACTCTGCTACGACGCGCCGAAGGGACCGCGGACCCTCAAGGCATTCGACCCCGATCGCACGGCCGATCTGGAGGTCGATATGTGGCGCGTCTATTACGCCCAGAAGAACATCCAGCTCTTCACCGATCTGGCCACGATGCTGCACGAGCAGAATCGATATCCGTGGGCAAAGGCCGGTGTGGCGGCGTATCACCTCGCCCGGGCGGCCTCCGCGTTCTCGGCGTCGCACACGGGGTACGAGCTGCTCCTTCCGGACCTCGAGGCCGCCTACGCGACCGCGAAGGACTGGACCCACGCAGACTTCGATCCGGCAGCCGTCGCCAGGGCCGAGCTGGCCTGGTGGGTCGCGCGGCGCATTCCCGCGAGGTCCAGCCCGGAACAGGTCGGCGGTCTCATCGCCGATGAAAACGCGCTTCTCTACGGCGTGCCGCGCGATCGGGTGCTCCCGGCGTCGATCCTTCGGGCACGCGCCGGCCGATTGCGCGACGACGGCGGCGAGGACGCTGACTGGACCGCGGTGTCTGATCTCCTCCACGAGTCCTACCGCCAGCTCCACGACGCCGTCTCTCGTTGAGTCGGATCGCCTTCCCGGTGCGGCGGCCAGGGCTAGAATGACCGCATGAAATCCATCGCCACGATCCTGGGGGTCGTCGCCGCGGCCGCGGTGGGTGCGGCGAGACAACCCGCCCCGCCGGTCGTCCATCGATTGCTCGTGACGCCCGACACGGTCGCCTACGGCTACTACTGGTCCGACGCGAAGCCCGTCCTGACGATTGCCTCCGGCGACATCATCGACGTCGACACGCTGCTCACGAACTCGCCGCGCGGACTTGCCGCGGCGGGCGTGCCCGACGAGAAGATCGAGCAGTCGCTGAAGGACGTCACGGCGGCGTTTCCGCCGGGCGATCCGCGACGTGGACCGGGCGGCCATGTGCTGACCGGTCCGGTCTTCGTCACCGGTGCGGAGCCTGGCGACGCGCTCGAGGTCGAGATTCTGTCGATCGACTTCAACATCGATTATGGCTACAACGGTTGCAGCGGGTTCGTGAGCGAGATCTGCCAGGATCGAACGACGCCGAATACGCGCATCATTCCGATCGACAAGAAGACGATGACCGCAGAGTTCATGCCGGGCATCGTCATTCCCCTGCACCCGTTCTACGGCAGCATGGGCGTCGCGCCGGCACCCGAATTGGGCCGCGTGAGCAGCAATCCACCGGGCCGACACGCCGGTAACATGGACAACAAGGACTTGGTTGTCGGATCGATCATCTGGATCCCGATCTTCGCGCCGGGCGCGCTCTTCGAGATTGGCGACGGCCATGCCGCGCAGGGCGACGGCGAGGTCGATCAGACTGCGATTGAGACGTCGCTCCGCGGCAAGCTCAGGCTGACCGTGCGCAAGGGCATGACGTTGAACTTCCCCCGCGCGCAAACGCCGACCGACTACATTGCGATGGCCACCGATCCCGACCTCACGGTGGCGACCAAAACGGCGATTCTGGAGATGGCGCATTACCTCTCCGACATCAAGCACCTGACGCCGAAAGAGGCGTATCAGCTCACGAGCGTGGCCGGCAACGTCGTGATGACCCAGCTCGTGGACAAGCCGAACGTCGGCGTACATGTCACCGTGCCGAGGAGCATCTTCACTGACGGCAAGTAGCAACCCGCCGTCACACTCCGGGAGTGAGATCTCCACCCCGGCGGGCACGCCCATCGTCGACCTGCTTCGCGCCCGGGCGGCTCGCGGGAGCATCCCGCCGCACGACGATGGCGCCCGCATCGCGCTCGCCGTCGAGGGCGGCGCAATGCGGGGCGTGGTCTCCGCCGGCATGGTCGCTGGACTGGAGTTACTGGGACTCACGGGTGCGTTCGACGCCGTCTTCGGCTCGTCGGCCGGCGGGCTGAACGGCGCGTACTTCCTCGCCGGTCAGGCGGCATTCGGCGCGACGATCTATTCAGAAGACATCAACAACCGCGCCTTTATCGACCTGCGGCGGCCGCTCATCGGTCGCCCGATCGTGGACCTCGACTACCTGATAGACGACGTCGCGGGGCGGCGGAAGAAGCTGAACACGGAGCGTGTCCTGGCTTCGCCCACCCCGCTCCACGTGCTCGCGACCGACGTCGACACCGCGCAGGCCGTTGCGCTGAAGGGCTTCGTCGACGGCCGGGCGCTCCTCGACGCCCTTCGGGCCGGCGCGCAGATGCCCGTGATCGCGGGCGACCCGTTTGCCTACGCGGGACGACGCTATCTGGACGCCTCGCTCACGGAGCCCATTCCCGTCGCGTCGGCGGAGGCGGCCGGATTCACACACATCCTCACGCTCCTGACCCGACCCGACGAACCGGGGCGTCGGCTGTCGTGGTTCGATCGACTGTATGTGCTGCCGCGGCTTCGGGCGATGTCATCCGAGCTGGCGGACCGGTACCAACACCGCTTCGGCCGCTACCGGGCGACGCTCGACGACCTCCGGGCCGGCCGGGGCCCGGCCGGTCGGGCTGTCACGGTGACCGTGAGGCCGAACGGTCCGGCCATTTCCAAACTGGAACGCCGCGCCGGCGTGCTGATCGCCGGCGCCGAGAGCGGTCGCCAGGCTGTGCTGACCCTTTTTCACTCGAGATCTTGATGAAACGCAACACGCTCATCGCCCTGTTCCTCGTCGTCGGCACTGGTGTGTTGGTCTGGCTCTTGCGAAGACCGCCTGAGCCCGCGCCCGTCGCGGGCGTGGCGGAGGATCTGGCCCGGTGGCGCTCGAGCCACGTGTCCGACGTGCGCTACGACGTGGCGTTCGTGATCCCGGCCTCGCGCGCCGCCGCGATCACGGGCCGGCTGACAGCGTCCTTCAACCTGGCCACGACGACGCGCGCGCTGCCGTTCGACTTCGCGCAGTCAGCCTCGCACGTGCGGGCCCTCCGCGTGAACCACCGAGCGATCGCGGCGACCGTTGTCAACGGCCACGTGCTGATTCCGGCCCGAGCGCTCGTCACGGGCGCGAACACCGTCGACGTCGACTTCACGGCTGGCGACGAATCGCTCAACCGCAACGACGACTACCTGTACACGCTGTTCGTGCCGGCACGCGCCTCGCTCGCCATGCCGTGCTTCGACCAACCCGACCTCAAGGCCCGATGGACGCTCACACTCGAGACGCCCACCGACTGGACCGCGGTGTCGAACACGCGGAACTCCGGCCGCACCGTCCTCGCCGATCGCGCGAGGCTCACCTTCGACGAGACGCAGCCGCTGCCCACCTACCTCTTTGCCTTCGCCGCGGGCAAGTTCCAGGTGGAGACCGCGGAACGCAACGGACGCACGATGCACCTCCTGCACCGCGAGACCGACGCAGCCAAGGTTGCGGCCAATCGCGACGCGATCTTCGACCTGCACGCGAGGGCGATCAGCTGGCTCGAGGACTACACGGGCATCAAGTACCCCTTCGGCAAGTTCGATGTCGTCCTCATCCCTGCCTTCCAGTTCGGCGGCATGGAGCACCCCGGCGCGATCTACTACAACGCCAGCTCGATGATGCTCGATGAGTCGGCGACGGAGAACCAACGCCTGGGCCGCGCGAGCACGATCTCACACGAGACGTCGCACATGTGGTTCGGCGATCTGGTGACGATGAAGTGGTTCAACGACGTGTGGATGAAGGAGGTCTTCGCGAACTTCATGGCCGCGAAGATCGTCAACCCCTCCTTCCCGACGGTGAACCACGACTTGCGCTTCCTGCTCGAGAACTATCCGACGGCCTACGACGTCGACCGCACCGACGGCGCGAACCCGATCCGGCAGGACCTCGCGAACCTCAACGACGCCGGCTCGCTCTACGGCGCGATCATCTATCAGAAGGCGCCGATCGTCATGCGCCAGCTCGAGCTCCTGGTCGGGGCCGACGTGTTTCGTGCCGGCCTTCGCGACTACCTGGCGCGGTACTCGTTCGGCAACGCGACGTGGAACGATCTCATCGCAGCGCTCAGCCGCGCCGCTGCCGCGGCCCACTCGCCGTCGCACGGACCCGTGCCGGACCTCGCGGCCTGGAGCCACGCCTGGGTCGAAGAGCCGGGTCGCCCGACCATCGCCACGACACTCGCGGTCGCGAACGGTGCGATCGTCAGCCTCGCGCTCGACGAAAGCGATCCGCGCGGCCGGGGACTCGTCTGGCCCGAGCGGCTTCAGGTCCTGGTCGGACTTCCGTCCGGCGTCCGCCGCGTGGACGTGACCCTCACCGGTCCTCACACGGTCGTTCGGGAAGCGGCCGGGTGGCCGGCGCCATTGTGGGTCCTGCCCGTCGGCGACGGACTTGGCTACGGCTTCTTCGATCTCGATCCGACGACGTTGGCGTTCCTGACGACGTCGCTCCACACGATTGCCGATCCCCTGACGCGCGGCGCGGCGGCAATCGCCCTGTGGGAGTCGATGCTCGAGGGACGGACCACGTCAGCGGCGGTGCGGCAGGAACTGCGGACCGCGCTCCCGCTCGAGACGGTGGACCTCAACGTGTCGCATTTGCTTGGACTCGCACGCGCGATCTTCTGGCGGTTCTCGCCCGCGGCGGACCGCCTTGCCGGCGCGCCGGCCTTCGAACGCCTCTTGCGCGGCGGCCTGGCCCGTGCGGCCACGACCAGTCTCAAGGCGACGTGGTTCAGCGCCGTCCGTGCCACGGCGCTCACGCCCGAGACCGTCGGCTGGCTCGAACGGGTCTGGCGCCGCGACGAGAAGATTCCGGGCCTGCCGCTCTCGGACAACGACGAAGCCGACCTCGCCGTCGAGCTCGCGATTCGCGACGTCGCCGATGCGCCGGCCGTCCTTCAGGCCGAGCTCGCCCGGCTGACGAATCCCGACCGCCATGCGCGCTTCGAGTTCCTGCTGCGCCCTCTCTCGAACGACCAGGCGACGCGCGATGCGTTCTTCGACGGCTTGAAGGACGTGGCCAACCGCCGCCATGAAGCCTGGGTGCTCGACGCCATGCGCGCGCTCAACCATCCGCTCCGGGCCGACGCCTCGCGGAAATACGTCATCCCCGCCCTCGGCCTGGTCCGCGAGATTCAGCAAACCGGCGACATCTTCTTCCCGAAGCGCTGGGCCGACGCCGCGCTCGGCGGCGACCGCTCGCCCGCCACCGCCGCCGCCGTACGCGCCTTCATCGACGGCCTGCCGCGCGACTACCCGCCGCGGCTCAAGTGGGTGGTGCTGTCGGCGGCCGATCCGCTGTTTCGCGCGGCTCGGTGAGCATGCCCAGCTGCCACATTTCGAAGAGGCGCTGATCGACGACATCGCGGATGCGGAGGTTGAGCGGTTTGCCCTGGCCGTGGCCCGCCTCCCGGTCGACCCACAGGAGGACCGGCGTGTCGCCGGGATCGGACGCGGTCGCGGCCTGGAGCGCCGCCGCCATCTTGCGGGCGTGGAGCGCGTGCACGCGGCTGTCGTGCTCGCCGGCCGTAAGGAACACGGCCGGATACTTCGCGCCCTTCACGACGTGATGGTACGGCGAATACGCGAGCAGGAACTTGAACTGGTCCGGGTCCTCGGCCGATCCGTACTCCGGCACCCAGTAGCCGGCCATCAGGAAGTGCTGATAGCGCAGCATGTCGAGCAGCGGCACGAGGACGAGGGCGGCGCGACAGAGGTCCGGGCGCTGGGTCACCAAGGCGCCGGTGAGCAAGCCGCCGTTCGATCCGCCGTAGACAGCCAGGCGATCGGCAGTCGTGTATGCGTGGGCCATGAGCCATTCCGCCGCGGCGATGAAATCGTCGAAGACGTTCTGCTTCCGGCCGAGCATGCCGGCCTCGTGCCAGGCGTCGCCGTACTCGCCGCCGCCGCGCAGGTTCGGGAGCGCGTAGAGGCCGCCGTCGTCGAACCATTGAAACAGGGTGGCCGCGAATCCCGGCGTCTCGCTGACGTTGAAGCCGCCGTAGCCCGAGAGGATCGTCGGCGAGCGGCCGTTCCTCGCCAGGCCCTTCTTGTGGACGAGGAACATGCTCACCTTCGTGCCGTCCTTCGACGGGTACCAGACCTGCTCGACCTCGACCGTCGAGGGATCGACGGGCACTTCGGGCCGCTCCCACAAGACCGGCGACGCCGTAGGGTCGGTGAGATCGACGTGATAGATCGTCGTGGGATAGTTGAAGCTCGTGAACGTGAGGAACGCGTCCGTGCGGTCCTCCTCGACGGCCAGACTCGACGATCCGATGCCAGGCTGCGCGACGGTGCCGACCGGCCGGCCCTGCGGATCGAACACTTCCACGACGTTCGCGGCGTGCCGGAGACACGTGACGGCTACTAGACCCCGGGCGAAGCCGACCGCCTGGACGACGGTGTCGGAACGCTCGGGCACGACGTCACGCCAATGCGCCTGGTCGGGATTCGTCACGGACGCCGCAATCACCCGTCCGTTGGGGGCACCCTTCGTCGTCTGGAGGAACAGGGTGTCCCCGACGACCGTGCCGACGGCCTGCCCGGTGACGCCGACGCTCACGACGGTCTTCACCACGCGACCAGTGCGGCGAAACGCCTCGAAGTCGACGAGCCAGGTGTCGTTCGACTGGGTGTCGACCCAATAGCCCAGCACGAGCCAACGGCCGTCGTGGGACAGCGTCGAGAAGGGACCCCACGTCGTCGCGAGTCTCACGTTCTCGGCTTTCGTGAACTGGCGCATGACAAGCGCGTCGGCCGATCGATCGGTACCGAGGCGGTGAAAGAGGATCCGGGCGCTATAGGGATCCTTCGGATCCGCGAGGTTCTGGTAGACGAAGCCCGAACTGTCGGGCAGCCAGTCCGGCGACTGCGTCTTGCCGGGAATCTCGAGCGGCTCGACGATGCCGGTTCCGACGTCGAGGAGGCGCAGGGTCGTATTTTCGTCCCCCGCGCGGTAGGTGCCATAGGCGAGCAACTTGCCGTTGGGCGAGGGGGAGGCCCATTCGATCGTCGTCAGTCCGGTCGCGTCGAGCGTCGTCGGATCGATGAGCGCGCGGTCAGCGGCGTCGACGCCCTCGCGCACGTAGAGGATCGGCTGATTCTGAGTGCCCTCGCGCCTGAAGAAGAAGTAGCGATTGGCCCGCACGGTGGGCGCCGAGACGGACCCCACCTGCATGAGCGGCCGGATCCGGGCTTCGAGCGCCGCGCGGCCGGGCAGCCCATCCAACACCTCACGGGTGTAGTGGTTTTGGGCATCCGTCCAGCTCGCGACCTCCGGCGTGACCTGGCCCATGCGATCCGGGTCGGCGTTATCGCCCTCGAGCCATCGGTAGTTGTCGACGAGGTCGACGCCGTGGAGCGAGTCTCTCACCGGATTCACGCGGGTCGCGGGCGGACGCGCCGACGTCCGGACGCTGCTGCGCGTACACGCCGCCAGGATGAGACACAGCGTCGCGCCGGCGAGGGTCTTCATCGCGCCAGTATGCCACGTGGGATCGGCAGGGGTCGTGACGGCGCGGCCGCGACAGACGTAGACTGACAGTGTGCCGCTGCAGCGACGCCTCTCGGACGCCTTAGCCGGCGCGCCGGAGTCGGTGGACGACATCCATCCGGACCTGCGGACGCTCGTGACGATCAGCCGGACGCATCCGCGGGACGTCGGTGTGCGCCAGGTCTTCGTTCAACTGGATGACGGCTCGCGCACGGCCCTGCGTTTCGGGCAGTCGCTCACCAGGATCGTCGAGCCTGGCACGCACTGCCTGCGCGCGCACAACACGCTGGTGCGCAAGACCGTGACGTTCACGGTCGAATCGGGTGAACACCTGGAATTCATTCTGATCAACTACTGCGGCCCGATTTGGCAGGGCATCGCCGCGCTGCTTGGCGCGGCGCCAATCTTCCTCAAGGTGCACCGGCGCTCGGTGGTGTGATCCCGACGCGCCTCCCACCCTTCAGGCCTTCTAGCGGACGTACATGTCGAGCCTGGGGAACGAGAACTTGCCGCCAGCCTCGTCGACGATATTCACCTGGCAGGTGTAGAAACCGGCCTTGAGGCTGTTCTCGGGCACCACGAAGCGGAAGATCGCGGCCTTGCGATCGGGCGCGTCGAGGGCGGTGCGCTCGACGACGGGTGTCTCGAAGACCTTGACCTTGTTGTGATAGAAGGCCAGGTTCGTCCGGATCTGCGGGTGCGAATCGGTCTGCGTCGGGTCGTAGACCTCATAGTAGAAATACATCTTCTGGTCGTGGTTCACGACGTGCGTGAGATTGGGCATGATCTCGACGCCGCCCTGCACGAGCGGGTTGTCCGTCTTGTAGCCGGGCGCCACGCCTTGGAGCTGCGTGCTGAGGACGACCGAGCTCACCTTGACGGGAACCGTCTTGAGATCCGGCACGTTGATGATGATTTCGTCGGTGCCGAGCTGCCCGGTCGTGTTCTCCCGCATGACGACCTTCAAGCGGTACCTGCCGGGCGGCATGCTCGCGCCGGTCTGGTAGAGCACCTGCTTCGTGGCGAGCGAATCGGTGGTGCCGGGTGGCACCGTGAGCGTGTCCTTGATGGTCGCGATGGGCGCGCCGCGCTCGTCACGGATGTAGCCGCGCACGTCGAGAGTCGTCGCCTTGTCCTTCTGCGGCGGGACCGCATCGCCGGGCAGGGCAATCGAGACCGGCACGTAATAGCAGGACGTCGGCCCAGAATCGCCCCCCGGGCCGCCCCCCCGGCGGAATCCGCCGCCGGCGCACGCCTTGGAGGCGGCCTCCCGGAAGTAGCCGGCCGACGCGAACATCGGCACATCGGTCGCGGGAATCGGGATGTCGAGCTGGTCGAGGAGCGCGGTCTCGCGGTCTTCCTTGGCCGTGTGCGTGAAGTCGCGGTCGGAGTAGTAGCCTTTGCGCGCGTCGACCTTCACGTCCATCTTCGGCAGGAACTTGACGTCGATCCGGCGGTATCGGCCGTCGAGCGCCGGGTTCGAGCTCGAGTAGCCGAGGATGTAGTAGGACGAGATGGCCTTCTCCACCTTGTCGAACGCCTCGCCGAAATCGTTCGAGTCGGTAAACGCCACGCCCCCCGTGTCGGACGCCATCGCCTGGAGCGTCTCCTGCTGGGCGGCCAATTGGGTGAACTGCGAGGCCACGTTCGATCCACTGAATGCGCCCACGCCGCTCCTGCTGCCCGTCCGGCTGTTCCCGCCCGGCGGCACGGCCTGAAGGCCGCGCGCGTCGATGGTGTCGAGCGTGACGTTGGCGCGGTTGCAGGACTGCTCCATCGACCGCAGCTCGACCTGATTGTCCGTGCCGTTCCGCTGCATGCCGGAACTCCAGTACATCATGGCCTTCTTCTGCTGGAGGTCCTTCAACTTGTCGCAGACGGTCTTGATCGCGCGCAGCCGCACGTCGTTGTTGAACGAGTCGATCTCCTGGGCGCTCTGATCGACCGTGGTCGTGTCACCCGTCGCGCTCGTCGTCGTCTCGTCGCTCGACATCGTGCTGGCGTCGACGTCGGTCGCGGCGGAGGCCGTGCCGTCGGCCAAGGACAGCCTTTTCAAGCCGTCGAGAATCTTGGACTTGTCGTTGGTGAAATCCTGGAGCATCTGCACCACGGAGTTCACGGTGAGGAGGGCCACCAGATCCGATGGCGACATTCGTTCGTTCGACCACTTGATGGCCGAATCCACGGCGCGCTGCACGTCGTCGGGCTCCATCGAGCTCGTGTCGAAGAGCAGCACCCAGATGCGATGGCCCGCGACCTCGTCCGACGTGAGCGGGCCCGCATCGGCGTCAATCGCCTTCTTGGGCTCGTCAGCGGCTGCCGCGTCGGCCGGCTTGGCCGGCGCGGCGGGCGTGGCCTTGACGGACGGCGCCGCGATGATCGCGACCCCGCCCTTTTCCGTGTCGCCCTTGCCGAGCGTCGAGGCATTGATGATGGCGGTCTTGGTGGGCGCCACTTGCTCGAACGAGAACTTTTGGATCTCTTGCAGCTTGCCGTCCTCGAAGACCTGGAAGTCGGTCGGCTTCAGGTCCTTGACGGGCGTGCCGTTCTTGTCGCGAACGTCGACGTCCACGAGGACGAGATTGCTCACCGAGTGGAACGTCACGCCACCGCGCTGCGGCGGGGGATTCTGCGGTGGCGTGGTGCCCGATTGGGCCTGCCCCCACACACCCACCGAGGCGAACAGGAGCGCAGCAGAGAGGGCGGCAAGAAAACGGGTACACATAATCAGAACCGGTACCGGAGGTTGATCGTGAGCGTGCGCGTCGGTCCGATCCGCGTCACGTAGCCGTACGTCCGCGACAGCAGGTTGGTGTCGATGGCCGTCCACTGAATGTTGTTGAACAGATTGTTGGCGTTGATTTGCAGGGAGAAGGCGCGATTGCCCCCGAGCCGCATGTCGCGCGAGAACGTCGCATTCACGCCATAGTAGCCCGGTCCGATGATGACGTTGCGAGGCGACGTGCCGAACTCGCCGAACGCCGGGACACTGAACGCCGCGATGTTGAAGAAGTCCGACAGCGTCGGATTGCCGACAGCAATCGGCACGCCGGGGTTGAGGTTGGCGCGCAGCGCGCCGCTCGTATTGGTCGCCACGCTGCTTGCAGCGCCGGTCACCGTGGGCGTGAATGGCGTGCCGGACTGGGCGTTGAAGCTCAACGTCATCGCCCACTCACCGACGATCGCGCTGAAGAATCCGGGATCCGCCAGCCAGCGACGATTCGCGCCGAACGGCAACTCCCAGGTGAACTCGCCCGTCACGCTGTGCTTGCGATCGAAGCTCGACAGCGCGTACTCGGCGTTGATGTCCTGATCGTTCTGGGCCACCGAACCAGAGCCGCCGCCGCCACCCAGGTGGGCGTTGTCCTTGGCGTTCATCAACGTGTAGTTGATGCCCGCGCTGAAGCCCCCGGCGTAGCGCCGACGCAGCTGAAGATTGGCGAGGTTCATGATCGACCGTCCGCCCGAGGACTCGAAGATGAAGGGCTGCACGCCGGCAATCCTGAGCGTGCCATCCGGATTGCGGTTGGGCGCGCGCAACAGATCGAGGCCCGTCCCTCTGGTGCCCGAGTAGCCGGCGAGAAAGGTGATGTTGCGCGTGAGGTCCCGGGTGAACGTCCCGTTCCAACTCTGGACCATGCCAATGGCGTAGTTCTTGTCCACCGCGTAGTTGTTCGTCGTGGCTTGCTGCTGCTGCAATAGGGCGGTTTGGAACTCCAGCGGATTCTGCACGGTGCCTACGTTGGTCACGGCGACGGCAAACGGCGGCTGGCCGACGAGTTGACGCGCGATCGACGCATACGAGGCCGGTTGATAGCTGATGCCATACCCGCCGCGGAGGAGCGTGTTGCTCGCCAGCCGGTAGACGACGCCGACGCGCGGTGCGACGTCGTGGTAGTCCGTATTGAGCAGGCCGGCCGGAAACGCCCCCGTAAACGGTCCGGTCAACACATTCGTACAGCCTGACGCGCTCGTGGCGCAGACGGCCTGGGCTGCCGTGAAATCCGGCGTGACGTCCAGATTCGCCATCTGCCCGCTGGTCTCGACGTAGGGCGGCGCCAGCTCGTACCGGACGCCCCAGCTCACCGTGAACCGAGCGCTCTTCTGCCAGTTGTCATCGAAGTACGTATCAAACGACCGTTCGCGCAGGTGGGTCAACCCGCCGACCTGGAGGGTCGCTTGCTGCGGCAAGCCAAGCAGGAAGTCGGCGAAATCGGCACCGGAGAAGCCAGGGGTTTGCGCCCCACCGGTCGTGTACAACCCCGAGAAGGTGTAGCTGCCGCGCGCGTTGGCGTTCGTCTGGGTCTGCGAGTTGTTGTCGACCAGGTCCGCGCCGATGTGCACTTGATGCTTGCTGATCGTGCGCGAGAAAGTGTAACTCGTCGTGATCCGCGAGTCGATGCGCTGGCTCGCCGACGCCGGCCGGATGCCGCTGAACGAGGTGAAGGAGAAATTCGGCACGCCGAAATTCAACGGCGCGATGCCGCTGCCCGGGTACTGAATGCCCGCCAGCTCCGACACGTTGTTCTGGTTTTCAAAGGTGTCGAAGAACGTTGAGTTCTGATGCGTGATGTTGACGGCGAACGTGTTCACGGTGCGGCCGTGGCTGATGTTGACCGAGAGCGGCGCGGTCAGGCTGGTGCTCTTCGAGCTGCCGGCAAGCGCCGGAATGGCATTGAACGATTGATTGCTGTTCTCGCGGTACTGCAGCTGGCCGGTGAAAACGATGCTGAGCCCTCGGCGGCCGTTGCCGCCGCGACCGCCGCCGCCGCCACGGCCGCCAGGACCGCCGCCGCGCCCGCCCACAGGCACGGTGGGCGAAAGGTTCTGTGTGAACCGCAGGCTCAGGTTGTTCGCCGTGTTGAGGGTGATACCCTCGGCCGTCAGGTTGTTCTGATTGCTCGTTTGGTCGGTCGCGCGTGGAATGAACTGAAGGAGTTGCTGTGACACCGGGTTGATGAGGTTCCCGGGGATCTGGTTGTTCAAGAACGGTTGGCCGGTCGACGGATTGATTAACTGAACCGAACTCGAGGAAAAATCGCCGTTGCGTTCGGCATCGGTCGGCACGGAGAGAATCTGCGACTGGGCGGTGGTCGTGTGAATGCCGGTGTAGTTCAGCTGGAAATTCGAGCGGCGATTCGTGTCGGCATAGATCCCCGGAATCTTGATGGGCCCGCCGATCGTGAACCCCGCGTTGTTCCGGTTGAACGGCTGGGTGGCCGCCGGAATGATGTGGCCGTTGCTCACGGTTTCTGGCGTCGCATCGAGGCTCGACCCGCCGTAACTGTAGGTCGCCGACCCCTGGTACAGACTCTGCCCGCGTCCGCCGCGCCCGCCCAGGTTGAAGCCGCCTAGGCCCGGGCCGCCGCCACCACCTCGCCCGCCACCCGGACCGCCCCCGCCAGGCCCGCCGCGGCCGCCGCCCCCCTGACCGCCCAATCCCTGGTCGCCACCGCCGCCTCCGGACCCGCCAGGGCCGTTCAGAAACTGTGGGTTGTTCGGATCGAAGGACCCGCTGTTGATGGCATTCGAGCGATCGTTCATGGCATTCCGGTCGACGCTCAGCGCGTCGCCGGCGCCGTTGATCGCCACCGCATCGGCCTGCGCATTCTGGAGACTGAAGCCCGGCGGGAGGAGCCGGGACAGATCGTCAGTCGTGACCACCCCGGCGTCGGCCTGGGTGCCGTTCGCATCGGCTTGCACGGTAAGCGTCGAGAACTGCGGCCCCTGCTGAGCGGGTCGGCCGCCTCGTCCGCCCGCCGCGTTGGCGGCGCTCTGGGTCGCCGGTGCGGTCGCGCCCGCCGGGGGCTGACCTGCGGCGGTGGCCGGGGGCTGGCCCGTGGTCGTTGGCGCGGGTGGCGCCGTGGGCGTCGGCGTCGAGACCTGCTCAGGCTCTGCGATAGGCTCGGTCTTGGGCCGCAGCCTCAGATCGAACGTGATCGCTGAATCACACGGCGCGGCCGTGGTGGTGACATCCTGCTCTGCCGTGGTAAAGGCCGTCAGCTGCGCCGACAGGTGATAGGTGCTGTTGGGATCGAAGAGCACGACGAACTTGCCCTCGAGATCGGTCGACGTGTCGACCAGGCGGGTGCCGGTCTTGATAATGATGGCAACACCGGGCAACGGCTGCGTGCCGCTCGTCACGGTGCCGGTCACCCGGCAGCGAGGCACAGCCTGCGCGGCCGGAGCCTGCGGCGCCGGGGCGGCCAGTGGCGGCGGCGTCTGCTGCTGACCGGCCGCTCCGACAGTCAACTGGCTGGCGGCGAGCAGCGACGAGGTGGAAAACACCACGACCGCCCGGAGGCGCCAGGGATTCGACCGTCCATCACGAGGCGAGCAATGCGGTTGATTCATGAGAAACGGTCTAAAAACAAAGATCGCCCACAAAGGGCGATCAGGCCTGGCACGACTGTCGCCCCGTACTACGAAGGCGTGTGCCCTTCCGTTTCCCTTCGATCGAATGCCACAGGCGGATTGCTCTGGAACCGGCCACGGTCGAGCGCTGGCCCGCGCTTGGCGGCGCCGTCCGGCGCGCGCCCTGCGCGCTCACCGGGGAACAGCCTACTCGTTCACCCAGTTCGGCGCCCGTTTTTCGAGAAACGCTTGCACGCCCTCGACGGCATCGGCCGTTGACATCAACCCGTCGAGATAGAGCCGGTTCAGTTCCGGAAGCTCGAGTTGGACGCGCGCCACCAAGCGTGCGCGCACGGCCTGCACAGCGTAGCGCAGACTGCGGGCGGACCGCGAGACGCACGTGCGGCGCGCCCAGTCCACGGCCGCGTCGAGAGCGTCGTCGCGGGCCACCTCATCGACCAGCCCGAGGCGCGCGGCCTCGTCAAGGGCCACCGTCCGGCCGGTGACACAAAGATCCTCGGCGGCCACCTGCCCGATCCGCGGCGCCAGGACGATGGACGCTACCGGTGCGAACACGCCGAGCGCGATCTCCGGTTGGGCGAACGTGGCGCCGGGTTCGGCCACGATGCGATGGCTGAGCGCCGCGAGTTCCAGGCCGCCGCCGAGACAGCAGCCGCGAACCGCCGACACCACCACGAGGTGACTTTCGAGGATGGACATCACCAACTGGTGGACCGCGGCCAGCAGGGACGAGACCTCGTCCGGGAGATGCTCCTGAATCGACGCGCCGTAGGAAAAGTGCTCGCCGGTCCCGGCGAGGCACACGGCTTTCAACGACGTGTCCTTGCGCGCCTCGTGAAACGCGTCAGACAACGCGCGAATCGTCGCGCGGTCCAGGATGTTGCCCGGCGGCTGTCCGAACGTGACGCGCCAAATGGCGCCGGCCTCGACCGGCTCGATCGACACAAGTGCATTCATGACCGCATCGTCGTCCGAGCGGCGCACGGGGTCAAGCGCCGCGGCCGGCGTGACTCGTGGGCAGCCGCCTTCGCCAAGGCTTCGGCGGCTCGCCGAAGCGCTTCGCGCGAAGGCGAGGGGTCGTCGATCAGACGATGAGCGCTTGTTCGTGATGGAGCGTTTCGGTCAGGCCGTCGCGAAGAGACCGCGGCTGCCAGCCGAGTTCTCGCTCGGCTCGCGCGCTCGTGCCGATGTAGGTGACGCCGGCGATGATCCTGAGCCCCTCCGACGTAAACGCCGAAGGCAGGGGCACCAACCATTCGACGGGCTTCACCAGGATCGAGGCGCCGCGAAGCACGCGCGGCGGCAGCTTGAGCGCCGGCGCCGGGACGCCCGTGATGTCAGCCGCGAGATCGAGGGCGCCTTCGAGCGTGTGGACAGGACCCGCGAGGAAATAGGCCCGGCCCGGGGCTCCGCGCTCCATCGCGAGCACGTGGCCTCGGGCGACGTCTTCGACGTGCGCCCAGGCGAATGCCGTTTGGCGCGGCACGGCCGGAAGCTTCCGCTGCAGAAACTGCCGAAACGTGGTGCGGACGCCGCTTGTGTCGCCCGGTCCGTAGATGAGGCCGGGCTGGACGATCACGAGCGGTAACCCGTCCCGGATGAAGCCTTCAGCGACGCGATGCGCCTCCGCTTTCGTCCGGTCGTACACCGACAGGTGGCGCCCATCGAACCGGTACGTCTCATCGACGAGCCGGCCGTGTGTGTCCGAGTTGACCGCGAGCGTGCTCGTGTAGACGCCCTTCCCGATGCGAAGCTCGCGCATCAACCCGAGGACGTTCCGCGTGCCGTCGACGTTGACGGCGTGCGCCGGAGACGAGTCGCGCAGGCCAATCTTGTACCACCCCGCAACGTGGAAGACGCCGTCCACGCCCCGCATCGAATCGCGCATCGACGCCGGGTCGGTCACGTCGCCGGTGACGAGCTGAACCCCGAGGGCCCGTAGCGCCTCGGCCCCGGCCGGGGCCCGCACGACCGCTCGTACGACGTGACCGCTCCCGACCAATTGGCGCGCGAGCACGCCGCCGAGAAAACCGGTCGCGCCCGTCAGGAAGTACGTCACGACCGAAGGATAAGGCCTGATGAAGGGACGTCGCGCGGCGACAGAGCCGATGGGCCGCTCGGGGTCTCGGCCAACTGCCGAGACCTCTAGTCCGTCTATAAGAGAGCCGGTGCTTGGCGCCGGCCCCTATGACCGAATCTCAACCGCCCGGCGCGGCCGTGTTGCCTGGCTCGCTTGACGTCCTGATTCTCCAGGCCCTGCGGCTGGAGTCCAGGCATGGCCTTGGCATCGCTCGCCGGATCGAACAGATGACCCAGGGCGCCTTCGCCGTGAAGGCCGGCTCGTTGTTCCCGGCGCTCTATCGCCTCGAGCGCGCCGGCCTCGTCACCTCGCGTGCGGGCGAGTCCGAAACCCGCCGCCACGCGCGCTTCTACACGTTGACCGCCGAGGGCAGGCGCCGGCTTCGCGACGACGCTTCGACCTGGCGCCGGCTGGTCGGCGCTCTCGCCCACGCCTTGGACCCATTGTCATGATCGCGAGCCGCCGGTTCGTGCGTTGGCTGCGAGCGCTCGGGGCCGAGATCGGCGAGCGGATCAGGGGCCGGCCCGCGCTCGGCGAGTCGATCGATACCGACGTCGACGCGTACCTCAATCTGCTGACCGACGAGAAGATCGCCGCGGGGCTGCCGCCCGTCGCCGCCCGGCGTGCGGCGCTCGTCGAACTCGGCGGCCGATCGGTCGTGCGCGAGGCGGTGCGCGATGCTCGCGCGACCGCGGCGTTCCGGCCGCTCGCTCAGGACCTTCGATACGCGGTCCGGGTCGCGGCGCGCACGCCGGGCCTCAGCGCGGCCGTCGTCGTCGCGATGGCACTGGGCATCGGGGCCACCTCCGCGACGTTCAGCGCCGTGGACGCCGTGCTGGTTCGGCCGCTGCCGTACGCGGACGCCGACCGTCTTGTCGTGCTTTTGCACCGCGGCACCGATCCCGTCTCGCCGGCCAACTTCCTGGACTGGCGGCGAAGCGCGACAAGCTTCGAAGCGATGGGGGCAGCCGAGTACTGGTCGCCGAACCTGCGCGGCGACGGCTCGCCGGAGAGGATCCTCGCGCTGCACGTGACGCCAGAGGTGCTGCGGATGCTGGGCGTGCCGCCGGCGATCGGGAGGCTGCCCGCGACCGGCCCGGACGGTGCGCGCGAGATCGTGATCGCCGACGGTCTCTGGCGTCGCCGGTTCGCCGCCGATCCGGGCGTGGTCGGCCGAGCGGTCCAGCTCGACGCCGACCCGCTCGTCATCGTCGGCGTCATGCCAGCGACGTTTCACTTTGCGCCGTTCTGGGCCACGAAGGCCGAGATCTGGGGCGGTTTCGACCTCGCCCCCCGGGCCGCCAGCCGCGGCGGGCAGAGTCTGCGCATCTTTGCCAAGCTCAAGCCGGGCGTGACCCTGGCCCGAGCTCAGGCCGAAATGGCCGGCATCACGGCGGCCCTTGAGGCGCAGTACCCCGGCACGAATCGGGACGTCTCGGTGACGCCGCTCAAAGACAAGGTCGTCGGCGACGTTCGCGCGACCCTGCTCGTGCTGTTCGGGGCCGTCGCCTGCGTCCTACTCATCGCGTGCGCGAATGTCGCCCATTTGTTGCTGGCCCGGGCCTCAACGCGCGAGCGCGAATTCGCCGTGCGGTGCGCGATCGGGGCCAGCCGGACGCGGGTCGTCCGTCAACTGCTGACCGAGAGCGTGACGCTCTCGCTCGCGGGCGGGGCGGCAGGCGTCCTCCTCGCCTTCGGCGGTGTGCACGTCTTCACCGCCCTCGGCGCCACGAGTGTGCCGCGTTTACAGACGATGACGCTTGACGGCCGCGTGTTGATCTTCGCGACGTCGCTGGCCGTTTTGACCGGGTTGCTCTTCGGAATTGCGCCGGCGCGTGCGCTCGCGCGGATCAGCGTCTCGGACGGGCTTCGCTGCGAGGATCGTGGATCGACCTCGGCCCGCACATCTCGCGGCGCCCGGCGCCTGCTCATCGCGTCGCAGGTGGCCTTGGCGTTGGTGCTGCTCGTCGGCGCCGGTCTCCTCTTGCGTAGTTTCGTCGCCCTTCGGGCGGTCGATCCCGGTTTCTCACCCGATCGGCTCGCCTCCTTCGTCGTGTCCGTTTCCGGATCCGCCGAGTCCGCCCCCGGCCGGCGTGGCACGTTCTACGACGAGTTGATCGCACGCCTGCGGTCGATACCTGGAGTGGCCTCGGTCGCGGCCATCAACCACATGCCTCTCGTCGGCGATATCTGGGGCTTTCCGTACTTCGTGGAGGGCCGGCCCGCGCCGCGGCCCGGCGAAGGACCGACCGCGACGTTTCGCGTGGTCTCGGCCGGCTATTTCGAGACGATGGGCATCGGCATGGCGAGCGGCCGGACGTTGGCGTCGACCGATCGCGACGGCAGCCCGCCGGTCATCGTCGTCAACGAGAGTCTGGCGCGCGGCGCCTGGCCCGGCGAATCGGCGCTTGGCAAGCGTCTGCGGGTGCCGGCTGGCCCAGATCTCCGAGATCAGGTATGGCGGACGGTCGTCGGCGTGTCGCGCAACACGGTGCGCGGCGACCTGCACGACACGCCCGAGCCCGAGCTCTTCATTCCGCTCGAACAGAACCAGGCCTATCGCGCCGAGGGCGACAGTCATTTCGAGGCCATGACCATCGTCGTGCGCACGACGGCCGCGCCGGCCGTCGTGGCGCCCTCGCTTCGGGCGGCCGTTCGCGGCCTCGCCCCAGACGTGCCGATCTCGGATGTGTTCGACATGCGGCACGTGGTCGACGAGGCCGCCGACGGCGCGCGGTTCACGCTGGTCTTACTCTGTTCGTTTGCGGGGGTCGCGCTCGCGCTCGCGGCGCTCGGCATCGCGGGCGTCATGAGCCACGACGTGGCGAGCCGCCGGCGCGAGATTGGGATTCGGCTCGCGCTGGGTGCCTCGCCGCCTCACGTGGCGCGGACCGTGGCCCGCGAGGGTCTGACGGCGGCTGTCGTCGGGCTCGGTGTCGGCCTGGCGGCCGCCGCCGCGCTGCGCGGTGTCGTGACGAGTCTCCTGTTCGGCGTCACGCCCTTCGACGGGCCCACGTTGTGGGCCGCGACGGCTGGCCTGATGGTCGTCGCGGCGCTCTCGTGCGGGTGGCCGGCCTACCGGGCCAGTCGGAGGAGCCCTGCGCGGGAACTGCGGTAGCGATCGGGGCGTTGAGACACGAAAGGCCGCAGCGTGTGACAGCGCTGCGGCCCTCGATAGAAAAATCCCGGCAGTGACCTACTCTCCCACACAGTTGCCCATGCAGTACCATCGGCGGTAGCAGGCTTAACTTCCGTGTTCGGAATGGGAACGGGTGTGACCCTGCTCCTATGACCACCGGGAAACGTGATCGGCCCCTCGCTGTGGCCGAAATGTAAAGCGTGGCGTCGGAACATACGCCCGACGGCACGGCGCTCCGCGCGCGAATACCGCGCGCGTCGCGCAAACTCAGCGGCAACTGAATATCCTGCAAACGGTAGTTTCTCGTCACCACGCGTGCTGGTGGAGGTGCGGCGAGTACCGCACCCACACGGAAAAATAGAATCAATGGTCAAGCCTCACGGCGGATTAGTATCGGTAAGCTTCACGCCTCGCGACGCGTCCACACCCGACCTATCAACCTGGTCATCTTCCAGGAGCCTTTAGGGATCTTGCGATCCAGGGACATCTCATCTTGTGGAGGGTTTCACGCTTAGATGCTTTCAGCGTTTCTCCCTTCCGAACATAGCTACCGAGCGCTGCCGTTGGCACGACAACTCGTACACCAGAGGTTCGTTCAACCCGGTCCTCTCGTACTAAGGTCAACCCCACTCAAATGTCCTGCGCCCATGGCAGATAGAGACCGAACTGTCTCGCGACGTTCTAAACCCAGCTCACGTACCGCTTTAACCGGCGAACAGCCGGACCCTTGGAACCTGCTACAGCTCCAGGATGCGATGAGCCGACATCGAGGTGCCAAACCTGAGCGTCGATGTGAACTCTTGGCTCAGATCAGCCTGTTATCCCCGGCGTACCTTTTATCCGTTGAGCGATGGCCCTTCCACGCGGAACCACCGGATCACTAAAACCTGGTTTCCCACCTGCTCGACTTGTGAGTCTCGCAGTCAAGCTCGCTTATGCTTTTGCACTCTCCGGCTGATTTCCAAACAGCCTGAGCGAACCTTCGTGCGCCTCCGTTACAATTTAGGAGGCGACCGCCCCAGTCAAACTACCCACCTAGCAGTGTCCCGGTCCTGGATGACAGGACTCGGTTAGAACGTCGCAGCAGTCAGGGTAGTATCTCACCGTTGACTCCCCCGAATCCGAAAACCCGGGTTCAAAGTCTCCTACCTATCCTGCGCAGACGGCGGCAACATTCACTACTAAGATGCAGTAAAGGTGCACGGGGTCTTTTCGTCTAGCCACGGGCAACCGGCGTCTTCACCGGTACCACAAATTCGCAGTGCCCCTCGTTGAGACAGCGCCCAAATCATTACGCCATTCGTGCAGGTCGGAACTTACCCGACAAGGAATTTCGCTACCTTAGGACCGTTATAGTTACGGCCGCCGTTTACCGGGGCTTGAGCTCGAAGCTTCGCCTTGCGGCTGACCTCTCCCTTTGACCTTCCGGCACCGGGCAGGCGTCAGACCCTATACGTCGTTTTCGACTTTGCAGAGTCCTGTGTTTTTAGTAAACAGTTGCTTGGGCCTCTTTATTGCAACTCCTTCTCGCTTCGGGGGTAAACCCCTACACGGGAGAGAGCACCCCTTCTTCCGAAGTTACGGGGTCAGATTGCCTAGTTCCTAAACGAGGGTTCTCACTTGCGCCTGAGGATTTTCTCCTCGCCTACCTGTGTCGGTTTGCGGTACGGGTACCCGAAGTCCTCCTTAGGGGATTTTCTCGGCAGCGTGGCATCTGCAACTTTGTGCACCTTGCGGCGCTCGCTCTGGTCCCTCAGGGTTGAATGACCCACCGGATTTTCCTGGCGGATCCCCCTAAGACCTCAACCGGCACAACCAACCGCCGGCTCGCATAGCCTCCTGCGTCCCCCCATCGTACAAACGGACTTCTGGTAGTTCCGGAATGTTGACCGGATCATCCATCCGCTACGCCTTTCGGCCTCGCGTTAGGACCCGACTAACCCTGAGCGGACGAACCTTCCTCAGGAAACCTTAGGCTTACGGCGGAGAGGATTCTCACCTCTCTTCTCGCTACTTATGCCGGCAGGGTCACTTCTCTAGGCTCCACCAGTCCTTACGGTCTGGCTTCAACGTCTAGAGAACGCTCTTCTACCAATCACGGGTTCCGCAGAACCCGATGAGTCGACGGCTTCGGTCTCGTGCTTGAGCCCCGTTATATTGTCGGCCCAAAGACGCTTGACTAGTGAGCTATTACGCTTTCTTTAAAGGATGGCTGCTTCTAAGCCAACCTCCTAGTTGTCTCAGCATCTTCAGATCCTTTCCCACTTAGCACGAAGTTAGGGACCTTAGCCGGTCGTCTGGGCTGTTTCCCTCTCGACAATGAA
>Ga0209580_10000263_pt1 | contig 32298 bp, 26 predicted proteins | sample Coa_R1_5_FD_187153 | JGI IMG/M metagenome (GOLD analysis project Ga0209580, IMG submission 187153) | Surface soil microbial communities from Centralia Pennsylvania, which are recovering from an underground coalmine fire - Coalmine... | ecosystem: Environmental > Terrestrial > Soil >... | reverse complement strand
GCGAACGCCCAGCCCACGACGGGTGACGAGGCGGCCGTGATGGCCGCAAGGCCGATCCGCCCGGCGCCGCGAAGCTCGCGGGCCAGCGCGTCGACGTCGTCGAGCGACGTCACGACGGCGTAGTCTCGCGGCGAGGTCCGGGCGGTCGGCGCGTACTCGGAGAGCAGCGTGCGGAACCCCAGCGCCGAGAACAGCGCGAAGGCCCGCTCGTCGGAGGGTCCCCGATAGCGGACCGCTTCGCGATCGAAGGTCACTGGCACGTCCCGCCGGATGCGGGCCAGTTCGCGACTCGCGCGCGCCGAGTCAGCGTGCGCGAGGAGCGCGTCGCGGTAGCGCTTTTGCGTCAGCGACGGCGCGGCGGCGAGCAACGCGTCGAGCGTGCCGTGCGCGCCGATCAGCTCCCGGGCGCCTTTCTCGCCGATGCCAGGCACGCCTTTGATGTTGTCGACGCTGTCGCCCATGAGCGCGAGCACGTCGACGACTTGATCGGGTCGGACACCGAATTTGTCCACGACGCCGGAGGCGTCGTACCAGGTGCCCTCTTCCTTCGGGTTGTAGACACGGATGCCGTCTCCGACGAGCTGGAAAAAATCCTTGTCGCCGGTCACGAGCGCGACGTCGAACCCAGCCGCGCGCGCCTGAGACGCCAGCGTGCCGATGACGTCGTCGGCCTCGAAGCCCGGGAGCGTGAGGACCGGGACACCGAGCGCCGCGCAGGCCTCATGTACGAGCGGCACCTGCTCGACGAGGTCGGACGGCATCGGGGCCCGGTTCGCCTTATAGTCGGCGGCGAGCGCGTCGCGAAACGTCGGGCCCGCCAGGTCGAAGGAGGCGGCGATGTACTCCGGCGCGTGGTCCGCCAGGAGCTTGCGTAACATCGTGCTGAACCCGAACACGGCATTGGTCGACCGGCCGTCGGGACCGGTCAGCCCGCGGATCGCGTGGTACGCGCGATACATCTGTTGATTGCCGTCGATCAGGAACAGGCGGGGCACCGGGAAAGTGTAATGGAAGACCACGGTCTCGATATGATCCAGGGTCGATGCTGAGCCGACGGATCGCGGTCGCCGCAGTCCTTGCGAGCGTGGCCCTCGCCACGACCGGATGCGGCTTGCTCGGTCGCGAGTACGAGTACGAAGAACAAATCTACCTGGCGGCCAACGGATCAGCGACCGTGGTCATCGACTCGTCGGTTCCAGCCCTCGTGGCCCTCCGCGGGCTGGCGATCGATCCGGCGCCCTCCGCCCGCCTCGATCGCGAGGCGATCCGCGAACGGCTCACGGCCGACGGCTGTCAGGTCACGCGCATTCCGGACCCTTGGCGTCGCCATGGTCGCCGATTCCTGCAAATCCGGCTGACGGCCGACGACGTCCGGGACTTCGCCCGCTGCACGTTGACGTCCTGGTCGACATATTCGGGACTCGTCCCCCTGGCCGATGGGAGCGCCCGTTACCAGCAGGCCGTCGGCGCGGCCGCCGGCGGCGATCCCGGCAAGGTGAATTGGGACGGCAGCGAGGTGGTCGGCTTCAAGCTGCACTTGCCGAGCACGATTCTGGAGCACAACGCCGAGGTCCTCGATCGCGACGGTCCACGCGAGCCCGAGCGCGGCAACATTCTCACGTGGGAGCAGCGGCTGACGGATCGACGCGCGGGCCAGCCGATTGCGATCGACGTCCGCATGGATCAGCAATCCATTCTCGCCCACACGCTCACCCTCTTCGGCGGCGCCTTCGCTGCGGCGCTCTTCACGCTTGGCGTCGCGGTCTGGGCGCTCTCGCGGCGCCGGGGTGCTAGCCTCCACCCGCCAGCTTGAGATCCTGTGTCTTCGCCTCGCCCTCGGCGATCGAGACCGGAATCGAGGCCGGCAGAAGCTGCTTCAGGAAGTCTGGGTCGAACCACTCGCCCTGTTCGACGTCGACGACGGCGGTGATGCGGTAGTCGCCGGATGGCAGCGTGAAGGTGTAGGAGCCGTCAGTGCCGGGTCGCACCGACGCGATTCGCCGCGATTGCGGCGTCCAGTAGGTCTTGTCGGCGGCGAACACGATGATTGTGTAGTCGTCCGTCGGTCTCCCCGTGGCATCTTGGAGGGTGCCCTTGAGCGTCTGGTTGTGGTCGACGAACGTCAGGAGCGCGCCGGCCACGTCGACGCCGGGCTTGACGTCGAAGGGGAAATCGAGCGAATCGCGGCCGTTCACGGTCGATGATTTCAGGGACCAGCTTCCGGACATTCCGGTCGGGGCGGTCGGGCTTGTGCCGCCGGGACCGCTGGCGCCGCCACCGGCGGGCGCGTTCGCTCGAAGCACGTACCGTCCAGGTGGCACGCCGGAAATCGTGAAGTTGCCGCTCGCGTCAACGGTCGCGAGCCCCATGCCGCCGCCCAGGTCCTGCTGCGTTTGCGGGTCCTCCGACGAAAGGGTGACGCGCACGCGCGTGAGATCCGTTGGGGGCGGCAGCGAGGCGCCTCGAAACTCCAGCCGACCCGCCACCGACATGCCCGAAGCAAGTGCGAGCGTCAATCCGGTGATGTTCTGACCGTTCACGGTGACGTCTGCCGACGCCCAGAGCACGGAGCTAATCGCCCCAGGTCCCCGCCCGCCGGGTCCCCCGAAGGCGCCTCGGCCGCGACCGTTTGCCGCGTTCGTCTGATTCGCCTGCGTGGGGTCAGTCTCTCGGATCACCGCGCGAGCGGACAGCGTGTATTGTCCGGGCGCGACGTTCGAGAACGAGAACGTGCCGTCCGCGAGCCCGCGTGCGTTCGCGGCCTGGTCCGAAAGGTTGGGCACGGTGGGCGACCCCGCAGTCCTTGTCGGCCGCAGCATGATCAGGAGGCCCTGGGGCAGCCGACCGTCAGGGCTCGTGACCGATCCGGCGACGATTGCCGTCGGTACCTGCACCAACTGCAAGTCCACGCCGGCGCGCTCTTCGCCCACGTTCAGGGTGATCGCGACCGCTGCGGCCGAGTTCGTCGTGCCCGGGTAGTACACCGGCGCATAGCCGACGGTCTGCTCCTTCTCCTGCTGCGCCAGTTGCTGCTGCAGTTGGTTCGCCTGATCGATCAAGGCCTGGCCGCGTCCGCTGCCCGCACCGCGAGTGCCGGGGTTAGCCGGGCTCTGCGAGCCGCCGCGCCCCCCAGCCCCGACGCCTTGCTGGTCAGCTGCGTTCTGGGCCTGGGCCTGCTGGAGAAGCTGCTGGACTTGCGACATGACGAGTTGGCGCACGTCATTCGGGTTCAGGCTTCGCGGCGTCGCGCTGACCAGGTAGTCGCCGGGTTGCAGTCCGTAAATGCGATAGACGCCGCGGTCGTCGGTCGAGGCGGAGCCGTCTTGCTGCAGGCTCTTCTCGCCCGTTCGCATGACATACCGATAAGCGCGCACCTGCGTCCCGGGCGTCGGTTCGTTCGCTTCGTCGACCACCGTGCCGGTCAGCACGCTACCCTTCGGCATGAGAATTGTGGCGTCGCTGAATTTCTGGCCGTCTGCCAATTGAATCGGCGTGCCCGGCCGGCCGGCTTTCTTCGCGCCGTACGTCGTCGTCACGTAGCCGGGCTTGCTCGCCGATAGGCTGTACCGGCCCGTGAGCAGCGACGTGAACGCAAAGTGGCCCTTGTCGTCGGTGAGGAGCGTGCGCTGGCTGCGAATGGCCTGCGCGCTGAGGGACACCTGGGCACGGCGAATCGGCGCGCTCCCACCCGCCAGCGTGACGGTGCCGCTGATCTCGGCTGTTCCTGTTGTTGGTTGCTGGAGCGTGGTCGCTGCATCCCGGGCTGGCGTCGGGGGGGCCGTGCTTTGTGCCGTTTGACCCCGGCCCTGGTCGCCGGTTGGCGGCGCATCCCCGAGCCCGGCGCGCACGTGCGACGGCCGGGCGGCGACGAGGACCGCCACGGTGGCCACGATAGCGATGTGTCGTCGATCCATGGGACCTACCTCACGCCGGTCGTTCGGTCAGCCCGGTTTCCCAGCGACCCCGAAGCGGGCGCACCGTCTTAGACGTCCGGCTCCGGCCGGGCGTTGGGCCGTTCAACAGTCTCGCGACGGTCGCACGACTGCGATGTTCTGGAAGGCCTTCGTGGATCGGGACAGCTCGGGCGGCGCGTCAAGGCGCGCCCATCATGACGCGTCCGTCAATCTCTGTCGACACGCAAGCCGTTCGTCACGGAGAGCGCGCCAGCCACGTGGGAGAGCGCGAATGCGAGCGCCTTTTCCGTCTCGTCGCTCACCGCGCCGGAGAGCGTCACGTGACCGCGGCTCACGATGATATGGATGGGTGGGTTCGAACTGGACCCGTATCGCCAGAACTGGGCGTTGCCATAGATCGCGCGGGCCACCCGCAGCCGCAGCCGTACGTCCATTTCCGTCATGGGCAACACGACGATCGCGTTGGTGATCGAGCGGATGCCGTCGACACGGCTCGCCCGCCGGCCGATGTCGTCGCGCTTGGACGCTTCGGTGACCCATCCGTTGATTGTGACGTTGCGATTGTTCACGCCGATCGAGACGTCGTCGAAGATGCTGAACGTGGGGCTGTGCCGCACGGCGTCGACGACGCGATTGCCGAGCTGGGCGTCAGAGAGTTGGGCCGCCGCGGGCTGGGCCGTCAGCACGACGATCAACAGGCTGCCCAAGAGGCCCGCCGGAAAGTGGACTGACGAGTGCATGGGCCTGTCGAGGCGGGTGGTCATCGGGTTCTACTCCAGGTGGAGCAAGACCGGTACCACGCCGCGTCGGTGCCCCGGCGATGGTCGTCGCCCGTCGACGGGCAGGAAACTCCCGGCTGCCGTATGGGGGTGTCGCGAGCGGAGCAGCGGTGTCCCTTTGAGGCGACGGACCGGCTGGTCGTGGGAGCGCGGGCTAATTCGAGATGAAGCCCTTGCGCGCCCGAACGGTGCAGCCGCCCCGGCGCACGACGACCTCGATCGTGTGCCACTTGCCGTCCTTCGGTGCGGCCGACGCGTAGCCCAGGAAGTACTGCTGGCTCAACTCGCTGGCGATCCGCGCTGTGGCCGGGTCCAGATCGCGGTTCGACACGATGATCTCGGTGCGACCGCCGCTGTCGTCCGTAATCGCGCGCAAGGCGTCGACGTTCACGCCCTCGCCGGAGTGGTTCGAGGACGGCTTCTGTTTCGACGGCGGCGGCGGAGCCGGCGGTGGCGCCGCAACGACTGACGGGCCCTTGCCCGGAAATGGTTGCGGGACAGGTCTGGTCGTGCTGGCGGGCGACGACGTGCCCGCCGCGTGCGAGGAGTACGACGCACTACCCGACGCGTCGATCCCGATCGCATAGACCAGAACCTCGGATTCCCGGATGATCTCATGCAAGGGATCGAGACCCAGGCGACTGCTGGTGTCATTACCGTCGGAGAGAATGACGAGGGCCTTTTTCTTGCGCGTCCCTGCCTGCGCGAGTGGAATCGCCGCCGCGACCGTGTCGTAGAGCGCCGTGCCCCCATTCGGATGCACCGATCCCAGGGCGCGGCTCACCGCGGCGCGGTCCGTCGTCCAACGCTGCACGAGCTCGGGCTTGCTGTCGAACCGGTACAGGAACACCTCATCGTTCGGGCCCAGGAGATCGAAGAGAAACCGGTTGAGCGCCGCCTCCGCGGCCGCGATCCGTTCGCCGAACATGCTGCCGCTCGTGTCGAGGGCGATCCCGAGGCTGACCGGGACCCGCTCGGCCTCGAATTGTGAAACCGGCTGCGGCTTGCCGTCCTCGTAAACCACGAAATCGCTTTGCTTCAGGCCCTGCACGAAGTGGCCGTCTGCGTCGGTCACGGTCGCGGTGACGTTGATGAGATCGACGCTCGTATGAAACGAGAAGCCTTGAGCCGCGGGTGGATTCTGGGCGTGGATTGCCGCGACGCCAGACGCGCCGACGAGGGCGCTGACAACGAACCACGCCGGCGACAGGCTCATCAGTGCCCGGTGCCTCGGGGGGCGGCGCCACCCTCGGTCGTGCCCTCGATCGTCTGGCCGCGCTTGTCGACGTGCGCGACGACCGCGCCGTCCGGCTCACGGAAGCCGACGCGATATCGGGTTGCGGCTGATCCGTTGGGCACCTTCACGACGAACGGCGATTCGTCGCCCGGCGGGAGCGACGCGAGATCGATTCCCGCCCTGCCGCTTGCGAAGTAGTGTCCCTCGCGATCGAACAGATAGACCACCGCACACACATTCTGCGCGGTGCGACCGGCCGCCGGATTGCCGACCAAGCCCGTGACGGTGAACGTGCCGTCGGCGTCCGTTGATTCAGTCAGGGAGAGCAACTGGAGGGGCACCGTTCCGGCCGGCACGAGGCTCCCGGCGATGCTGGGATGAACGGCCGACGGCTGCGGTCGGTACACGGCGTAGACCGTGCCCGCACCGGCCACCATCACCACGGCGACGGTCGTCACCAGGAGGAAGCGGCGGTTGGGCATGGGGGCGCTGAGGGTGGCCCCAAACATGGGCGTCTCACCCTGGCCAGCCATGTGCAACGTCCGTCCGAGCGTGGCGTCCCAATCTAACGTCTCGTCATCCGCCGTCGGGAGGGTGGCCCGCTGTGCGACGACCGGCACGATGGCCGGCATCTCGGGAGCCGACGCTTTTGTCTCGGCGATTTCCGGCTCGGGTTCCGCAGCGAGCGCGCGAAGCGCCTCGACTCGGGCCGCCATGTGGCGGCGATCGTGGTGCAGCAGCTTCCATCCCACGATGGCCAGGCTGACGGCCAGGCCGAGCGCGCCGATCGTAATCACCATCAAGACGGTGTCCATTGGGGAGTCCTCCCGGGCTATCTCATCGAAAAGCCGACCGACACTTCGACGAGCACATCGACCGGCGCACCTTGGTGACGAGCGGGGGAGAAGCGCCATTGCCGGACGGCGTCGACCGCTCGCTCTTCGAGGCCCGCCGCGAGGGTGTGCACGACGCGCACCTCTCCGACCGATCCGTCGGCTCGCACGATGATCTGCAGGATGACGTTGCCTTCGATCGCACGCCGGCGCGCCTCGTCCGTGTACGCCGGCTTCACTTCACGCAGCAGCGTCGGCGGGTCGATCCCGTTACCCGGTTGGTATGGACCACCGCCAGTGCCGCCGCCTGAGCCGTCACCGATGCCCGAGCCCTGTCCGGTGCCCAAGCCCGGGCCGGCGCCGGCACCCACCCCACCTCCGATGCCCGGGCCGTTCGCCGGGGATTGGGTATGCGCGTCGAGCGCGCCGACGTGGTCGGCGGCATCGGCCGGCACCGGCACGACCGGCGCCTTGACGACCTGAGGCGCCGGTGCGGGTGGCGGGTCGATGTGCGTCGGCTCGACTCGTGGCGGGAGGACCGGCGGTGGCGGCGGCGCGATAACCGGCCGCGGCGGCGGCACGATCTTGCGCACCGGTGGCACCGGACTCGATTGGGCGACCTTGACCGGTGATTTGCGCTCAGCCGGGGGAGGGGGCGTTGGCGTCTGGGTGCCCCCCCCGCCGCCCCCGCCGCCGGGACCGGGTTCCATCAGGAAGACCAGATGCACGAGGTTCGGGTTCTTCAGGACTTGATCCGTGTCCCGGCTCGCGAGCCACCCGAGCGACGTGATGAACGCGAGCGCGCCGAGGAAGGCGGCGTGGAGAAGGCCCGATCCGACGAGCGACAGGGCCCCGCGGCGGCGGCGCTCGGTCGGCGCGCTGATGGCGGGTCGGTCCTCGAGCACCCTCTGGGCCCGACCGGTCAAGGCTCGGACCAACCGGACGGCGTCGGCCTCGCTGACCAGGCGCTGCCGGCACACGATCTGTGCCGTGTGAATCAGATCCCGGACTCGACGCGTGGGAACCCCGGCTGCCTCGGCGACCTCGGCGATTGAGAACATGCTCAGCTATCTGGTCTTGTCGGCGGGAGGACGAGACTTCGGTAGACTGCGGCCATGACACAGCGGATCGCAGTGGTGACGGGCGCGTCGTCGGGCATCGGTCGGGCGACCGCGGTTCGCCTGGCGGCCGATGGGTTTCATGTGCTCGCGGTGGGGCGGGATGAGCGGGCACTTTCGGACGCGTGCCGCGAGATCGAGCGCGGCGGCGGGTCGGCCGATCGCCTCGTCGTCGATGTCACGTCGGATGACGCTCCCGGGCTCATCGTTGGCCGCGCGCAGGCGAGGGCTGCCGCGGGCGTCGGGCGCGGCATCGACGCCCTGGTCAATGCGGCGGGCATCATCTCGGCGGCGGACGTCACCACGACGACCGACGCGGCGTGGGACGAGATGATGACGATCAACGTGCGCGCGCCGTTCCGACTTCTGCGCGAGGCGGTGCCCGCGCTCGCGGCCCGCCGGGGATCGGTGGTCAATCTTTCGAGCGTGGCGGGCACGCGCGTGTTTCCGAGCTTGACGGCATACTGCGTGAGCAAGGCGGCCGTCGATCAGCTCACGCGCGCGGCCGCCCTCGACCTGGCCCCGCAGGGCATTCGAGTGAACGCCGTCAATCCGGGCGTCGTCGTGACGAATCTGCATCGGCGCGGCGGGATGGAGGAGGGGAAGTACGCTGCGTTCCTCGACCATTCGCGTGCGACCCATCCGCTCGGCCGCCCGGGCACGCCGGACGAGATCGCCGGTCTCATCGCCTACCTCGTATCGCCTGCGGCCGCGTGGGTCACCGGCGACACGATTTCCATCGACGGCGGACGACACCTGACGTGTCTGCGCTGAAAACGGGCTGCATTTGCGGCCTCGGCGGGCCTCGCTTCAGGACCCGGATGATATAGTTCTCCGCCGTGACCAAGGGGATGAGCATTGCGCCAGCCGAGGGGAAACTCGGCATGTTGTTCGTCGGGCTCGGCGCCGTCAGCACGACGACGATCGCGGGCATTCTGGCGATTCGGAAGGGCCTGGCGAAGCCGATCGGTTCGCTCACGCAAATGGGAACGGTCCGGCTCGGTCGCCGCACCGACAATCGGAGTCCGGCAATTCGCGACTTCGTGCCGCTGGCCGACCTCAATCAGCTCGTGTTCGGCGGCTGGGACATCTTCGAGGAGGACTGCTACGAAGCGGCCAAGACGGCGGGCGTGCTCGAGGCCTCGCTCATCGAGCAGTTGAAGCCGGATCTGTCGGCCATCAAGCCCTGGCCGGCCGTGTTCGACCGGCAGTTCGTGAAACGGCTCGACGGCCCCAACTTGAAGAAGGGGCTGAACAAGCGCGATCTGGCCGAGCAGATCATCGCCGACATCCGCCAGTTCAAGGCGCAGCATCAACTTGCGCGCGTCGTCGTGATCTGGTGCGGCAGCACCGAGGTCTACATGAAGGAGGGCCCGGCGCATCAGTCGCTCGAGGCCTTCGAGCGCGCCCTCGAGCAGTCCGATCCATCGATTCCGTCGAGCATGATCTACGCCTACGCGGCGATCCGCGAGGGCGTGCCATATGCCAACGCCGCGCCGAATCTGAGCGCGGACGTGCCGGCGCTCGTCGAGCTGGCGCAGAAGACCGGGACGCCGCTCGCGGGCAAGGACCTCAAGACCGGCCAGACGCTGATCAAGACGATCATCGCGCCGGGCCTCAAGGCGCGGCTCCTCGGCGTGAGTGGCTGGTATTCGACGAACATCCTGGGCAATCGCGACGGCGAGGTGCTCGCGGACCCGGAGTCGTTCAAGGCCAAGGAGGCGACGAAGAAGTCGGTGCTCGACTACATCCTGCAGCCGAGCTTATATCCGGACCTGTACGGCAACCTGCACCACGTCGTACGCATCAACTTCTATCCACCACGCGGCGACAACAAGGAAGGCTGGGACAACATCGACCTCGTCGGCTGGCTCGGCTACCCGATGCAGCTCAAGGTCAACTTCCTCTGCCGCGACAGCATTCTCGCGGCGCCGATCGTGCTCGACGTCGTGTTGTTCCTCGACCTGGCGAAGCGCGCCGGGCTCGGCGGCATCCAGGAATGGCTCTCGTTCTACTTCAAGAGCCCCATGCACGCGAGCGGGCTCTACCCGGAACACGATCTCTTCATTCAGCTCATGAAGCTGAAGAACACGCTGCGGTACATGCGCGGTGAGGAGCTCATCACGCATCTCGGACGCGAGTACTACGACTAGGGCGAGCGGTTCGATGGCCGGAGACGGGTCTCCATGCCACGAGTCCACCGCCCCAAGCCAAGTGGAGGCAGATGACCATGAGTCGTCACCAGCCGGCGCTCCTCGGGGGACTGCTGATCGGAGTCCTGTCGTCGCTGCCCATCATCAACCTGGCCAACTGTTGCTGCCTGTGGGTAATTTCGGGCGGCATGCTCACGGTCTACCTGCAGCAGCAGAGCAAGCCGGAGCCGGTCGAGACCGGCGACGCGGTCATTGGCGGCCTCATCGCGGGCCTTATCGGAGCGGTGATCGTCTGCGCCGTGAGCTACGTCAAGCTCATGGTGCTCGGACCGGTCGTGCAGACCGCCCTCGATAACGTCAGGCAGCAGCTCTCGGACAATCCGCAGATCCCGCCAGGCGTGCGAGATTTCGTGCTGAACATGATTGGCGGCAGCGGCATGCTCGTGATGCAGGCGCTCATCTTCGTTCCACTCTACGCGGTGTTCAGCATGCTGGGCGCTCTGCTTGGCACGGCGCTCTTCCGCAAGAAGCAGCCGCCGGTCGTGCAGGGCTGATCCGGACGAACGGGGCGCCGGTGCCCACGCCCGAAATCAGTGCGCTCCTCTCCGAGGGCCGGGTGTTCCCGCCTTCCGACGAGTGGCGGGCGGGCGCCCGGGCCAACGACCCGGACGTTTACGCGCGCGCGGCGGCGGACCCGGAACGGTTCTGGGCGGCCTTTGCGGCCGAGCTCGACTGGATCGAGCCGTGGACGCGCGTGCTCGACTGGCAACCCCCGCACGCCAAGTGGTTCGTCGGCGGCCGCATCAATGCGAGCGCCAATTGCCTCGATCGCCACGTTCGGGGCGCGCGCCGGAACAAGGCCGCGCTCATCTGGGAAGGTGAACCGGGCGACCGCCGCACGTTCACGTACTTCGATCTCCACCGCGAGGTTTGTCAGTTCGCGAACGTCCTGAAGCAAGCTGGGCGTGACGAAGGGCGACCGGTCGCGCTGTACATGCCGCTCATCCCCGAACTGGCCATCGCGATGCTGGCGTGCGCGAGGATCGGCGCCGTCCACAACGTGGTCTTCGGCGGATTCAGCGCCGACGCGCTGCGTGACCGGATCAACGACGCTCAGGCCTGCGTGCTCGTCACGGCCGACGGCGGCTACCGCCGCGGCCAGATGGTGCCGCTCAAGCAGATGGCCGACGAGGCCCTGCGCGACGCGCCGTCGATCCGCGCGGTCGTGGTCGTCAAGCGCCACAGGGGCGATCCGTTTCCGATCCACATCCAGGAGGGCCGGGACCACTGGTACCACCGGCTGATCCAGAACGCGTCACCGGTGTCCTCCCCGGAGTCGATGGACGCCGAGGACATGCTCTACATCCTCTACACGTCCGGCACGACGGGGAAACCGAAGGGCATCGTGCACACGACCGGCGGATACCTCGTCGGCACGTACGCGACCACGCGGTGGGTGTTCGATCTCCGTGACGACGACGTGTATTGGTGCACCGCGGACATCGGGTGGGTGACGGGCCACAGCTATGTCGTGTACGGCCCGTTGCAGAACGGCGCGACGGTCCTGATGTACGAGGGCGCGCCCGACTGGCCCGAAAAGGACCGGTTCTGGGATCTCGTCGAGCGCCACGGCGTGACGATCCTCTACACCGCTCCGACGGCAGTCCGCGCATTCATGCGCTGGGGCACGGACTGGCCCGCCAGGCACGACTTGTCGTCGCTGCGGCTGCTCGGGTCGGTCGGCGAGCCCATCAATCCGGAAGCGTGGATGTGGTACGCCGAGCACATCGGCCATCACCGCTGTCCCGTGGTCGACACGTGGTGGCAGACCGAGACGGGTCAGATCCTGATCACGCCGTTGCCGGGCATCACGCCGACCAAGCCCGGTTCGGCGGTGCGACCGTTTCCCGGGATCGCCGCGGAGATTCGAAACGCCGCGGGTGAGCGTGTCACCGAAGGGGGCGGCCTGCTCGCGCTGACCGCGCCCTGGCCAGCCATGCTTCGCGGCATCTACGGCGATCCCGACCGCTACGTCGAGCAGTACTGGCGCAAGTGGAAGGACGGCGTCTACTTTACCGGCGACGGGGCACGAGTCGATCGTGACGGTTACTACTGGTTGCTCGGCCGTGTCGACGACGTCCTGAACGTCGCGGGGCACCGGATCGGCACGATGGAGGTCGAAAGCGCGCTCGTCGATCACGCGGGCGTCGCGGAGGCGGCCGTGGTCGGCAAGCCGCATGAGATCAAGGGGCAGGCCGTGGCGGCGTTTGTGACGCTAAAGGAGGGCGTGGCGCCGAGCGAGGCCCTGGCCGACCAATTGAAGGATCACGTCGTCAAGAGGATTGGCGCGATTGCCCGTCCGGACACGATCCTGTTTGCGGCTGACCTGCCGAAGACGCGATCCGGCAAGATCATGCGCCGGCTGCTGCGCGACATCGCCTCGGGCAAGGCCCTTGGCGACACGACCACGTTGGCCGATCCGGCCGTCGTGGCGAGGCTCAAGGACGCCTACGAAGCGGATGAGCCGTGAGCGTGTGACCGGAACCGGCCGCGGACAATTCGCGTATCCTTGAGACACTGGGCCGACGAGCGCCGGGCCCCCGGGCCTTCCCAGCCTCATTTCTTATGTCCCTCATCGAGACCAACGACCTCTGGAAGAGCTACGTGATGGGCTCGGAGACGATCCACGCCCTTCGCGGGGTCAGCGTCAGCATCGAGCGAGGGGAGTACGTCGCGATCATGGGGCCGTCCGGATCCGGGAAGTCCACGCTGATGAACCTGATCGGCTGTCTCGACACGCCGACCAAGGGCAGCTACCTGCTGAATGGCAAGCAGGTCAGCAAGATGAACGACGACGAACTGGCGCGAATTCGGAACGAAGAAATTGGCTTCGTGTTCCAGACCTTCAACCTGCTGCCGCGGGCGACGGCGCTGCACAACGTCGAGCTGCCGCTCATCTATGCGGGCGTGACCGGGAAGGAGCGATCCGAGCGCGCGCACAAAGCGCTCGAGCGCGTCGAGTTGACGGACCGAAAGAGTCACCGTCCGAACGAACTCTCCGGCGGTCAGCGCCAGCGCGTCGCGGTGGCCCGCGCGCTCGTGAACAACCCGTCCATCCTGCTCGCCGACGAGCCGACGGGCAACCTCGATTCGAAGACGGGCGAGGAGATCATGAACCTCTTCGCGCGCCTCCACGAGGGCGGCAACACGATCATCCTCGTCACCCACGAGGCCGACATCGCCGCTCACGCCCGCCGGGTGGTCCACATTCGGGACGGCCAGATCGAACGAGACGTCACTCGGGCCGCGTGACCTAGGACGCTCTCAAGAACCTGCCGGGCGTTCGCCGACCGCCGCATCCGGTCCGACGGCGCTGCTACAGGGCCGCATAATGTCCTGACTCGATCTCTCTCAGCGGCAGCGGCTGAAAAGTCGACGCGTCGTACGGGATCCGCTCCAGTTTTTGCCCCGGCTGCAGCGTCGGCATTGCCGAGAGCAGCGCCTTCGTGTACGGATGGGCGGGCCCGGAGAACAGCCGCTCCGCGGTCGCGATCTCGACGAGCCGGCCGCGATACATCACGGCGACCCGCGTGCAGACCTGGCGCACGAGGCGAAGATCGTGCGCGATGAACAGATATGTGAGTCCCAGCCGCTGCTGCAGATCGAGGAGCAGGTTCACGACCTGCGCCTGCACCGAGACGTCGAGGGCGGAGACCGGCTCGTCGCAGACCACGAACGAGGGGTTGAGCGCGATCGCCCGGGCGAGACCGATGCGCTGACGTTGGCCGCCGCTGAACTCGCGCGGCAGCTTGCGCGCGTCTTCCGGGTCGAGACCGACCAGCGTGAAGAGTTCCGCCACACGCGTGCGCCGCTCGTCCCGCGATCCCATGCGATGGATGATGAGCGGCTCTTCGACGATGTCCCCGGCCCGCATGCGCGGATTGAGCGCCGAATATGGATCCTGAAAGACGATCTGCAGCTGACGGCGCGCCCGCCGCAACTCGCGCGCCGACAGCGCGCGAACGTCCAGGTCCTTGAATCGGATCTCGCCGGACGTGGGTTCGACGAGGCGCAGCACGCATCGTCCGGTCGTCGTCTTCCCGCTGCCTGATTCGCCGACGAGTCCGAACGTCTCGCCCGCCTCGATCGCGAAGCTCACGTCATCGACCGCGCGGACGGTCCCGCCTCGTCCAAAGAGACCCGCGGAGGCGGGAAAGTCCTTGACGAGGTGCCGGACGTCGAGGAGCGGGGTCACGACGGGCCTCGGGACGGCGGCGCGAACGGCGTGGCGCCGCCGTAGAGGTAGCACCGCGTCTCATGGCCGGGCTCGACCGAAGCACTGGCCGGCGGCAGCCGCTCGCACGGCTCGAACCGTCGATCGCAGCGGGGCGCGAACGCACAGCCCGGGGCCAGGTGGCCGAGCGCCGGCACGACGCCGGGAATGGCCGCGAGACGCGGGCCCGGCCGCGCGCCGGGAATGCATGCCAGCAGCCCACGGGTGTAAGGGTGCGCGGGCGCGGCGAACAGGCGATCCACCGTGGCCTCTTCGACGATGCGGCCGGCGTACATGACGGCGACGCGATCGGCCATGGCGGCGACGATTCCGAGGTCGTGAGTGATGAGGAGCAGCGACAGATGGAACTTTGCGCGCAAATCGCGCAACAGATCGAGCACCTCGGCCTGGACGGTCGCGTCGAGGGCGGTCGTCGGCTCGTCGGCGATGACGAGGTCGGGCTCAGCGGCGAGCGCGAGCGCGATCATGACCCGCTGTTTGAGGCCACCGCTCAACTGGTGCGGGTACGCGCGCGCGCGCCGCGCTGGATCGGGCACGCGGACGGCCTCGAGCAGGTCAATCGCACGGACGCGGGCCGAGGCACCCCGTGCGAGGCCGTGCGCGGCGACGGTCTCAGCAATCTGAGACCCGACCGTGAACACGGGGTTGAGGGCGGCGGCCGGTTCCTGGAACACGAAGCCGATCCGGCGCCCGCGAACGGCGCGGATGCCCCGGTCGTCGAGGTCGAGGAGATTGCGGCCGTCAAGCTCGATCCGGCCGGACGCAATGCGTCCGGGCGCCGGCACGAGGCGGATGATCGACAGCGCGGTCATCGACTTGCCGCTGCCGGATTCGCCGACCAGACCGAGGGTCTCGCCCCGGCGGATCGTCAGCGACACGTCGTCGACCGCGGCGGCCTCGCGTCCGTCGCCCAGAGGGAAGACCGTCCGGAGGCGATCGAGCCGCAGGAGCGGCGCGTCAGGAGGTGGCGTCACGATGTTCGCCGAAGACGCGCCGCATCGCGTCGGCGATTTCCCCAAGCGTAGCTCGCGCTTCGACCGCGGCGATTACGGGCGGGACGAGATTGGAGCCGTCGCGCGACGCCTGCTCGATGCCGTCGACGGATCGCTGCCACGTCCTGGCGTCGCGGGACTGGCGCAGGGCCGCCACCGCGGCCGCCTGTCGCCGCTCACCTTCCGGGTCGACGCGCAGGAGGTCAATGGTCGCCGGTTCGTCCGTGGCGAACCGGTTCACGCCGACGATGACCGCCTCACCGCGGTCGATGGCCTGCTGGGCGGCGTAGGCGGCCTCCTGAATCCTCTGCTGGATGCGTCCGGCCTCGATGGCGGCGAGCATCCCGCCCGTCGCGTCGATCTCGTCGATGAGCCGGCGCGCCTCGCGCTCGATCGCATCGGTCTTCGCCTCGATGGCCCAGGCGCCGCCCACCGGGTCGACGGTGTTGGCCACGCCGCTTTCCGACGCGATGATCTGCTGCGTGCGGAGGGCAAGGCGTGCGGCCTCTTCGGTTGGCAACGCGAGCGCTTCGTCGCGTCCGTTCGCATGGAGGGACTGCGTGCCCCCGAGCACGGCCGCGAGGGCCTGAAGGGCCACGCGGACGATGTTGTTGTCCGGCTGCTGGGCGGCCAGCGTCGATCCGCCGGTTTGCGTGTGAAAGCGCATCTCGAGAGCGCGCGGACGGGTGACGCCGAACCGATCGTGCATCAGGTGGGCCCACAGGCGGCGGGCCGCGCGGAACTTCGCGATCTCCTCCAGGAAGTCATTCTGCGCCGCGAAGAAGAACGACAGACGAGCGCCGAGCGCGTTGACGTCCAGGCCCGCCGCGCGGGCGGCCTCGACGTAGGCGATCGCGTTGGCCAGGGTGAACGCGACTTCCTGGACGGCTGTCGAGCCGGCTTCGCGGATGTGGTAGCCGCTGATCGAAATCGTGTTCCAGTTGGGCAGCTCGCGCGCACACCAGGCAAAGATGTCGGTGACGATCCGCAGCGAATGCCGTGGCGGATAGATGTAGGTGCCCCGGGCGATGTATTCCTTCAGGATGTCGTTCTGAATCGTGCCCGTCAGCGTGTCGAGGGGCACGCCCTGGCGACGGGCGACCGCGACGTAGAGGGAGAGGAGGACGATCGCCGTCGAGTTGATGGTCATCGAGGTCGACACGCGGTCGAGCGGGATGCCGTTGAAGAGCGTCGACATGTCCTCGATCGAGTCGATGGCCACGCCGACGCGGCCAACCTCGCCAGCCGCCATCGGGTGATCCGAGTCGTAGCCCATTTGCGTGGGCAGATCGAATGCGACACTGAGGCCGGTCACGCCGGAATCAAGGAGAAAGCGATAGCGCGCGTTGGATTCCGCCGCGGTGCCGAAGCCGGCGTACTGGCGCATCGTCCACAGCCGACCTCGGTACATCGTCGGCTGGATGCCACGGGTGTAGGGAAACTCGCCCGGCGCGATGTCGCCGGGCTCGCGCACGCGGTCGACGTCCTCGGGCCGCGCAAACGGGCCTGACATAATTGTATCCGGGGGCAATTCTAGCGCAGCGGGGGTTTGACACCTCGTTCACACGGTGTCTACAATGACCCCTGTCCGCGGGCGCATTGTGGAGGGTCGCATGGATGCCGTCGTCAACCAGCTCGCCCGGGAACTGGCTGAAGCGATTCGCGCCGCAACGGCTGAGGACGCCCGCGTCGAGGCCTGCCGCGAAAAGGCCCGCGATGCCGGCTTCGACATGCGCGTCTCGCTCGAAGCCGTCATCGGCTTCGTGAGTCGGACGCCGGGGGCGGCGCCGGTGAAGGCGCCGCCGGCACGCCGGGTGGCCACCACCAGGCTGCCGCTCGACATCACCGCCAACGATCGGCGCTTCCTCAAGTCTCTTCGTATTTCCGCTGACGAAACGACGGGCAAAGAAGCCGACTGACCGCTTCAGCGCGACGTCTGTCTCGCGACCGCGTCGGCCGCCCTGCGCGCAGCGTCCTCATCGCCGAGATAGGCGTGACGAATCGGCTTGAGCGCCGCATCGAGTTCGTACACCAACGGGATACCGGTCGGGATGTTCAGGTCGACGATGTCGGCATCGGACACGGCGTCGAGGTACTTCACGAGCGCGCGGAGGCTGTTGCCATGGGCGGTGATGAGCACGCGGCGACCCGCGAGGATGGCCGGCGCGATCACGTCATGCCAGTACGGCAGAAAGCGCGTGACGGTGTCCTTCAGGGACTCGGTTCGCGGCGCTTCGCCCGGAGCAAGCGAAGCGTACCGGGGATCGAGCGACGGTAGCCGCGGGTCGCCCTCCTCGAGGGGCGGCGGCGGGATGTCATAGCTCCGGCGCCAGATCTTCGTTTGGGCCTCGCCATGGCGCGCCGCCGTGGCCGCTTTGTCGAGACCCTGCAGCGCGCCGTAGTGACGCTCGTTCAGCCGCCAGCTGCGCTCCATCGGAATCCAGAGTGCGTCGAGTTCGTCGAGCGCGATCCAACAGGTCCGGAGTGCGCGTTTGAGCACCGACGTGTAAGCCACATCGAACACGTAGCCGCCATCGCGTAGAAGCTGGCCGGCGGCGCGTGCCTCGTCGCGGCCCTTGTCGGACAAGTCGACGTCGGTCCAGCCGGTGAAGCGGTTCTCGCGATTCCAGGTGCTCTCGCCGTGACGAAGGAGGACGAGGCGATGCACGGATCAGGCCAGGTGACGGAAGGCAGACCGCCCGGCGAAATGCGCCTTCGACCCGAGGGCCTCTTCGATACGCAACAGCTGATTGTACTTGGCGGTTCGGTCCGAGCGGCTCGCCGACCCCGTCTTGATCTGCCCCGCTGCGGTGCCCACGGCCAGATCGGCGATCGTCGTGTCTTCCGTCTCGCCCGATCGGTGGGAAATGACGCTGGCGTATCCGGCCTTCCGCGCCATCTCGATCGCGTCCAGCGTCTCGGTCACCGTGCCGATCTGATTCAGTTTCACGAGAAGGGCATTGGCGATGCGCGCCGAGATACCGCGCTTCAGGATCTCTGGATTCGTGACGAACACGTCGTCGCCCACCAGTTGCACGCGCGCACCGAGCGCGGCGGTCAGACGCTGCCACCCCTCCCAGTCGCCCTCCGCGAGACCGTCTTCGAGGGAGACGATCGGATACTGGCGGATCCAGTCGTCGTAGAGCGCGATCAGTTGGTCGGACGATCGCGTGCCTTCGCCGGATTTCCTCAGCACGTAAGCCTTCGCGCCATCGTCCCAGAACTCGCTCGACGCCACATCGATCGCGAGGAAGAGGTCTTTTCCGGCGGAGTACCCGGCTTTGTGGATGGCCTCGAGCACCAGCTCGAGCGCCGCGCGGTTGGATGACAGGCTCGGCGCGAATCCGCCCTCGTCGCCGACGCCCGTGGCGAGGCCCCGTTGCTTCAGGAGCCCGCGAAGCGCATGAAACGTCTCGGCGCCAGCGCGCAGCGCCTCGGCGAAGGTCGGCCGTCCGGCCGGCACGACCATGAACTCTTGGAAGTCGACGTTCGTGTCGGCGTGCGCGCCGCCGTTGAGGATGTTCATCTGCGGCACGGGCAGGGTCGCCGACCCGGTGGACGGGGACGGCTGACGGCCTGCCGGCGTGAGCGCAGCGAAATAGGCGTGCAGGGCCTGCCCGTGGCCGGCGGCAATCGCGTGAGCCGTCGCCATCGAGACGCCGAGAATGGCATTTGCGCCGAGACGGGCTTTGTTCGGCGTGCCGTCGAGGGCCAGCATCGCCCGATCGACGGCAGCCTGATCGGCGGGCGCCCCAGCGATCGCCCTGGCGATCTCGCCATTCACGTGGACCACGGCGGTGGTCACGCCCTTGCCGCCGTACCGCTTGGCGTCGCCATCGCGCAGCTCGAGGGCCTCGCGGGAACCTGTCGAGGCGCCCGACGGCACCGCAGCTCGCCCACGGGCGCCGGAGCGAAGGGTGACCTCGACCTCAACCGTGGGATTCCCGCGAGAATCGAGTATTTCTCGAGCGTGGACGTCGTGAATGATCACAGGGCCGCCGAGCGGCGCATGATATCACGCCCGAGTCTTCATAAATTCAATCACTTGAAGTTGCGTTCACCTCCTTGAAGTTTAGCCAGTCAAGAACCCGGCAGATCAGTTAGGCTAGTGGAGTCGGTCGGACCGTGGCGCTTACCAGACAGCTTCGTCCCATCCTCCGTGTCGGCCTGCCGGTGGCCCTTGCCGCCGGACTTGTTTCGGTCGCGATCCTGAACGTCGTCTTGGTCAAGACGACAATCGACGCTGAGGTCTCACCGCAGGGGCTGTACTACTCGCTCGCGCTCGTTGGCGTCGTCGCGTTGACGGTGGCCTCGTCGGTCCGGCTCCGGCGGCCGAATGACCCCGCGACGTTCCATTTCTTCTGGCTGGTCGTCTCGTTCTTCTCGGCGGTGGCGTTCACGCCCACGGGACATGCCGGTCGCCTCGACGTGTTTTTCGATTGGGCGAACGCCATCGGTCGGCTCACGCTGCCGCCCCTGTTCCTGCATTTTGCCCTGGTCTTTCCCGATCGCGCGCACCCGTGGGCGAGGAGCCGCAGCGGCCTGCTGACGGTGTCGCTCTTCTATCTGCCCGGCGTTCTGGTCGGGCTCTGGCGGCTCAACATCGCCCTTCACGGGCTCCGTCGTCCGGAGACGGCCGTTCTGCTCACGAGCCTCGACGCATTCGACGGCCTTTATCTCAGCTTGTGCCTCCTTGGCGGGCTGGCCCTGATGCTCCGCGCCCTCTCGCGACTGCGCTCGGTGACGGCCCGGCGTCAGCTCCGGTGGATCGTGTGGGGTTCGACGCTCGGGGCGCTTCCGTTCGGCGCGCTCTACGTGATGCCATTGCTGCTCGGACGGCGGTTGCCGTACGTCGAGTACTCGGCGGTACTCCTCGGTTGCATCCCCCTGGCCTTCGCCTCGGCGCTCGTGCGCTACCGATTGATGGACATCGAGGTGATCATCAAGAAGGCCCTGGCGGTGGCGGCGAACGTGACGCTCCTCGGCGTCATCTACTGGGTCACGCGCTGGCTCATCAGCTTGATTGCGGCGCCCGATCAGCAATACCAGGAATTCTGGGCGCTCTTTGCCACGCTCGTCGTGGCGCTCGTCGCGCCGCAATTGTGGAACGCGATTCGCGGCGGCCTCGACCACCTGCACTACCGCGACCGGTACGACTATCGCCGGGCGCTCGTGGCCTTCGCACGGGAGCTGAACAGCGATCTCGATCTGGACCGCCTTGCGCACCGGCTCGTCACGCGCGTGCACGAGACGCTTGCGGTCGATCGCATCGCGCTCTACGTGCCTCCGGCTGGCGGTCCTGACGATCGCCTCGTGCCGGTGGCGACCGCCGGCTTCACAGAGCGCCCCGCACCTGTCCTCCTGCGTGGGTCGGTGCTCGGCGCCCGCCTCACGTCCGGGCAGACACTCGTCATCGACGATCCCCTGCCGCATCGTCGGTTGGCAGGCGAGGATGCGGCAGAATGGCGGGCGGCCGGGCTTTTCGTCTTCGTCCCGTGCGTGTCGAGCAATACGACCATTGCCACCCTCGCGATCGGTCGAAAGGCCGAATCCGAGCCCATCAGCAGCGAGGACATGGTGCTTGTTGGTGCGGTCGCCGCTCAGGCGGCCACCGCCCTCGAGAACGCCCGTCTGTACGGGCAGCTGCGGGCGACGGCGGACGAGATCGATCAGCTCCGCCAGTTCAGCGATAGCGTCGTCGAGTCCCTCACGGACGGCCTCGTGGTCGTCGATCTGGACGATCGGGTGCTGCGGTGCAACCGGCGGGTCGAGGCCCTCGTCGGGCGATCGAGCGAGGCGGCGGTGGGCCGCCCGCTCGCGGCGATTTTTGCCTCGTCGTTTGTCGATGCGCTTCAGGCCTCGCGCCGCGAGTCACCCGGCGGCGCCACGCTCTACCGCGTCCCGATCGCCAAGGGTGACAGCGCGTCGACGAGGGCCCTGCTCGTGAACGTCGGCATCGCGCCCTTTCAGGCGGCCGACGGCCATCAGGCAGGCTGGATCTTCGTCCTCGAGGACATCACCGATCGCGCGAATCTCGAAGAGCAGCTGCGGCTGTCGGAGAAGATGGCTGCCATCGGTCTTCTGGCCGCTGGAGTGGCGCACGAGGTCAACACCCCCCTCACGGGCATCTCGAGCTTCACGCAGATGCTGCTCGATCGCGCCGATCCCGGGGATCCGCGGACGCAACTGCTCGAGAAGATCGAGCGACAGACGTTCCGGGCCGCGAAGATCGTCAACAGTCTTCTCAACCTCGCGCGCCCGACCGGCGCGGAGGCCGGGCCCGCGCCGGTCGACGTCAACGGCGTCATCGGCGACGTGCTCTCGCTCCTCGAGCACCAGTTCCGGATGAGCCGCATCCAGGTGCGCCGGGATCTGGCGAGCCCAGGCGTCGTCGTCAGCGGCGTGGAGTACAAGCTGCAGCAGGTGTTCCTGAATCTGTTCCTCAACGGCCGCGATGCGATGCCGAAGGGCGGTTGGCTGTCCGTGACGACGAGCGTCGTGGGTGGTCAAGCCGTGATCGAGGTGAGTGACACGGGCGTTGGCATTCCCGCCGAACACCTGGCGCGCATCTACGATCCGTTCTTCACGACCAAGCCGGACGGCCGCGGCACGGGCCTGGGCCTCTCGGTGACGTACGGCATCGTGCAGGAGCATGCGGGGACCCTGACGTGCGCGAGCGATCTCGGCCACGGCACGCGCTTCCGCATGACGTTGCCGTTGGCGGATCGATCGACCGTGGAGGCCGTCTAGGCCATGGTGCTCAACGCGGTTTCGGTGCTGGTCATCGACGACGAAGAGATCATCCGCGAAGCCCTCGAGGCTCTGCTCACGGGCGAGGGGTACCGCGTCGCCACAGCCGCCACCGGCGCGCAGGGCCTCGACCGCCTGTCGCACGGGTCGTTCGACGCGGTGCTGCTCGACCTGATGCTGCCGGACCGGCTGGGTCTCGACGTGCTCGACGACATTCGCCGGCTGGACGACGAGCTGCCCGTGGTGATGATCACGGCGTTTGGCACGATCGAGAGCGCTGTGGCCGCGACGAAGCAGGGCGCGTTCTACTACTTCACCAAACCGTTCAAGAACGACGACGTGCTCGTCGTGCTCCGGAACGCGATCGAGCGCCGCCAGCTCGTCAAGGAGAACCGCGAACTGCGCAGCCGCCTCCGATCGGGATCGCACCGGCTCGACGCGATTATCGGCGGCAGCCCGAAGATGCGGGCGGTGTACGACCTGATCATGCGGGCCGCGCCCAGCCGGACGACGGTCCTCATCGAGGGGGAGAGCGGCACGGGCAAGGAGTTGGTGGCGCGCGCGTTCCACGATCATTCGGCTCGATCGGACAAGGCCTTCATCACCGTCAATTCCGGCAATCTCCCTCCGGATCTGCTCGAGTCGAATCTCTTCGGCCACGTGCGGGGCGCGTTTACGGGAGCCGTCTTTCCGAAGAAGGGCCTGTTCGAGCTCGCCGACAAGGGCACGATCTTCTTCGACGAGATCGGCAACATTCCGATCGAGACGCAGTCCAAGCTGTTGCGCGTGATTCAGGAGCGCGAGTTCATGCGCCTTGGCGGCATCGAGAACATCAAGGTGGACGTCCGAATCATCGCGGCGACGAACGTCCAACTGCGCACGATGATGGAGGCGGGCCGTTTCCGCGAGGACCTGTTCTACCGCCTGAACGTGATTACCGTCCAGTTGCCGCCGCTGCGCGATCGAAAAGACGACATCCCGATTCTCGTCCAGCACTTCCTCGACCACTACGGCGCCGAGAGCCGCAAGCCCGATCTCATCCTGTCGCCCGAGGCGATGGATCGCCTGCTCGCCTACAACTGGCCGGGCAATGTCCGGGAGCTCGAGAACGTCATCGAGCGGGCCGTCGTCCTTTCCTCGGAGCGCGCGATTGGGTCCGATCTGATTCCGGATCACGTCAGTGCCAATCCCACGTTCGACGTGCCGGACGTCGTGATTCCCGGCGAGGGCATCCAGTTCCGCGCCGTCATCATCGGTCACGAGCGGCGCTACATCGAGGCCGCGCTCGAGGCGGCGGGCGGCGTCCAGAAACGGGCGGCCGAACTGCTGCACATCAAGCCCACGACCCTGAACGAGATGATCAAGCGCTATGAGATTCGGCCGCGTCGACACAAGTCGCCCGCCGGGGCGCGGCCAGACGACGGCACCGACGAGGGCGTCGCCGAGCCGGTCGTCGAGGGCGACTGATCGCCGGGTTCGGAGTGATGCCGCCGCCTACCCCAGCGCGAGAGAACCACATCGGCATGCTCCGTCTGGTCGCGTCGCTGGAGGCCATCAAGGGCCTCCTGGCCCTCGCCGCCGCATCCGGCCTCCTGCTGCTCACGCCGGACGAGGTGCAGGACGACGCCGCACGCGTCGTGGACCACCTGCACCTCGATCCTGCGACTCACTATCCGAGCGTCCTTCTGAATTTTGCCAGCCGTGCGACGCCGGAGTGGATGCGTCTCGTCGCCATCGGCGCGCTTGTGTACGCCGGGTTTCGGATCGCCGAGGCGATCGGGCTCTGGCGCGACAAGTCGTGGGCGGAGTGGCTGGGCGTCGTGACGGGGCTTATCTACGTGCCGTTCGAGGTCTATGCCTTTATCACGCGCCCGGGCGCGGACCCGGTCGTCGCGCTCTTCGTCAACATCGGCATCGTCGCCTTTCTCGGCGACCGCCTGCGTCGCCGCGGCAAGATGCATCTCTTGAGGGACAGGCTCCTGCGAAAGGCGTAGAAGTCCCGTCAAGCGGTCGCTGGTCGGACCCCTGTGGGCGAGGCTGCTAGCGGCGATCGCGCGGCCGGCCCTGCGGTCGGCCGTCGCGCCGACCGTCGCGACCGCGAGGCCGACCGTTGCGCCCCGCCGGACGATGGTCCCGGCTGTTCGGCCGGCTGTCTGGCGACTGCGGCCGCGTGTCCCTCGCCGGCGGGCGGATGTCCCGCACGGGGGTGTTGAGCCGGCTGAACAGGCGCTCGTACTTGTTGACGATGATGCTCCAGCGGTAGTTCCGGTCGACGTAGGCCTTGCCGTTTCGGCCCATCGCCTCCCGCAGGTTCCGGTCGCGCATCAGCAGCTTCAAGGCTTCGACGAACTCCCACCGGTCCGCATAGAACAGTCCGGCGTGGCTCTGCCGGCAGTGATCGACCAGGACCTCGGCGCGCGCGTTGGCGAGAATCGGAGTGCCGACGGCGAAGGCTTCGAGCGCCAGCAGGGACAGACTCTCGTAGGGCGACGGCACGATGACGACGGTGGCGGCTGCGAGGGCGTGCAGACGCTCCTCGTCCGGCAGCATGCCGGCGAAGCGCACATGGGGATCATCGGGCAGCGGCATGAGCTTCGCGCCCATCAGCATCAAAGTCGCGTCGCCCCCTTCGCGCACGTACGTCTGAAAGTATTCGAGCAGTTCCTCACAGCCTTTGCCGGGATCGATGCGGCCGCCGTAGAGCACGAACGGGTCGTGCATGCGCTGCCGGCGCCGAAAGGTGTTTGCGGGCCCCTCGAGGTGCGGCGCCAGCGGCTCGCGCGACGTCGGCGCCAGGCCCACGGCGTCGCCGTCGGCCATCTCGCCCTCGGGCAGGTCAACGCCGCAGCCCACGACGTCCTCGACCAATCCGCGCAGGTGGAAGTGGGAACTCACGAACTGTCGTTCGGATTCGGTGTTCCAGATGAAGCCCGCGGGCGCGGCGAAGACGTCCTCGTACAGGTTCAGGTGGATGGCGGGTTCGTCGTGCGCCGTCGGCACGAGCAGGCTCTTGGCCGGCGCCACGCGGAGTCCGAGCACGGTCGGCGCGTAGAGGTACGTGAAGAAGATCAGGATGTCGTAATTCTGGTGATGCCGCTCGAGGTACTCCTGGAGCGACGGCGACCACGGGCCCTGCTGCTTGAGCCACTCCATCTCGTCCTGCCGCGAGTGGGGCGAATGGAAGATCCAATCGGAATATTTATTGAAGGTCTCGATTTCGCGGGTGCGCGCATTGGCAAAGCGGCGTACGGTGACGCCGCGGACCCGATCCTGGCCCTCCGGGTATTCGTTGCGCCAGGTGATGTACTCGCGCGCGCAGGTGGTCAGGACCTCGACCTGGTGCCTTTCGGCGAGCCGTTCGGCGATCAGCCGGCAGTGGTACTCGGACCCCCCGAGAATCTCCGTGCCGTACCGTTGAACGATGAAGCCGAGTTTCACGCGAGGGCCTCGATGAGCGCCTGGGCTTGTGGCACGAATCGATCGTAGCTGAAGTCGCCGAGGCGGCGCCGTTGACCGGCCAGCACGGCAGATCGCAGGGCCTCGTCATAGACCACGTCGCACAGGAGTTCGGCGGCCTGTTCGAGGTCCTTGGGCGAAAAGCAGAGGCCGGCGCCGCCCAGGGTTTCCGGCACCGCGCAGCAGCCGTACGCGAGCACCGGCACCTCCATCGCCATGGACTCCACGAGCGGCACGCAGAATCCCTCGTGCTCGCTGAGCGATACGTACGCGTGGGCGTGCCGATAATAGGTCGCCAGTTCGTCGGTGGGCACCGCGCCTGTGAACAGGAACCGCTCGGGCGGCATGCGCAGCTCGCGCATGAGGCCTCGCACCGCCGCGCCGTATCGCGGGACGGCGTCGTCCTTGCCCACGAAGATGAAGCGGTACTCGGTGTCGACGTAGCGCTTGAAGAGCTCCGCGAGCTTGATGTGGTCTTCGATCTTCTTATTAGGTGCGATCCGTCCCACGAACAGGATGTTGACAAGGTCGTCGTCGAGCACGTCCGCGATGGACTCGACCGGCGCGGCGTCGGTCAGCCGATCGGTGTCGACGAGAATCGGCATCACGCCGGTGTGACGGAAGCCAAGGGCGTCGAGCTCCTCCCGGTTGTAGCTCGAATCGCCCATCGCCAGGTCGGTACGATCCGCGAGTGTCGCCAGCTCCCGCCTGGCCAGGATCGTCAAGCGCGCGATCTCCGGGGCAAATGGCGCGAAGAAATGCGCCGGCGTAATGTTGTGGTACTGCAGCACGCGCGCCCCAGGCAGCACCTTGAACGCGCCGCTCATGACCGACGGCATGACGAAGTGCAAGATCGTGATGTCGCCCTGCCTGGCCCCGGGGTCGTGCCACGGGCGAATCTCGTCCTCGAGACCCCGGTCGATGGTCAGCGAGTAGATCTCCGACTCGTGACCGAGCGAGCGCACCACGTCGCGAAACGCGCGCGTGTGATCGCCAATCGCGTCCCCGCGATGCGCCGCCTGGGTCCACTGATTGACGATCACGGACGGGGACCGACGTCGCGATACTCGAGGTCGGCCGCGCGGCCCGCCTGTGCCGGCGCGAACGGCAGCGCGTGGAAGGCGGCCGGTCGTTCCTCGCGGAGGGTCTCGAGCTCGGCGGCGAGCGCGTATTGCCGCCAGAAATCGAACGTCACGGGCGCCGGCGGGCGGCGGGGCGCCGCGAGCACGCGCTCGACGAATCCGACGGCCAGCCGCCCGAAATCCTTCGCGAGCAGCCGATCGAGCGCCGCGTCCTGCGCAGCGAGGAGGCGGTCCCGGATCGATCGATTCGCCAGGATGGCGTGCATCAAGCGGGCGACGACGCGCGGGTCGCGGCTGTCATACAGCATGCCGCCGCCGTCCATCGTGACCGGCACCGCCGTGGCGGCGTACGCGAGCACCGGCACGCCGGTATAGAACGACTCGATAATCGGCACGCAGAAGCCCTCGTGTTCGCTCGCGCAGAGAAACAGATCCGCCACGTCGTACAGCGCGGTGAGCTCCGCGTCGGTGACCTGGCCGGTCAAGACCACGTCACGGACGCCCAGCCTCGCGATGAGGTCGTGCAGCTGTACGAGATAGGACTCGAAGCCGCCGTATGCGCCGGCGATGATCAGCCGGGCGCGGGGGTTGTAGAGCGTCTTGTAGGCGTGAAAGAAGCGAATCAGATTGTCGGGTCGCTTGTTGGGCACCAGGCGGCCGACGAAAAGGATGTTCGTCCAGTCGTCGTCGTACTCGTCTTCGATGCGGGAGTCGGGCTCGACGTCGAGATGATCGAAATCCGGAATGACGGGCAGCACGTCGGTGGGATCGAAACCGATCGCCGAGAGCTCCTGCCGGTTGAACTCCGAGTCGCCGAGGGCGAGGTCGACGCGCGCGCGATAGGCCGTCAGCTCGCGGCGCCCATGAAAGCACTGGCGCACGAGGTAGTCGTGCACGCCGAGGAAGTACTCCGGCGGCGTGATGTTGTGGTACACGAGCACCATCCGGCAGGGCAGCGCGAACATCGTTCTCGACGCCCGGGATCCAATCGAGAAGTGATGAATGACGAGGTCGTCAGCCGTGACGACGTCCACCATGTCGCGGTAGTCGATGGTCTCGTCCTCGAGCCTCGGATCGGCGGTCTCGACGATGATCGATGACGTGTAGCCGGCCGCGCGCAGGGCGCGGCGGATGCCCAGGACCTCGTGTCCGATGGCATCCCCGTAGCCCAGCGTCGCGAGCACCTGGTGCACCGCGCCCACTAGTGCACCACCGGGCCCGCTTTGACCGCGCCCACGACCGCCGCGGCTGGCCGGCAGTCGCGCCTTCGGCGCGCCATCCAGCCCGGGATCGGGTCGATGCGTCCGGACGCCGGCTCCCGTTTCAGGCGGTCGAACATGTCGAGGTACTTCCGCTCGATGACGGGCCACGCATAGTGCCGCCGGAAGAACTCGCGTCCATTCCGCCCGAACGGACCGCCGATCGGACCGGCGCCCTCGAGGGCGTACAGCGCCTCCGCGAACTCCTCGAACGACTCGTAATAGAGCCCGCCATTGCCGCGGATGACCTGGCCCCGCAGCACGTCGCAGTGGCCGTTCGCCAGCACGGGCCGCCCGAGGGCCCAGGCCTCGAGCGCCACCATCGACAGGCTCTCGTACCGGGACGGCATGACGAGGACGTCGGAGGCCGCGATCGCGTCGAACTTGTCCTCGTCCGGCAGGAAGCCGACATAGCGGATCCGCGGATGCGACGGCACATCGAGCACCTTCGATCCCACGAGCACGAGGTCGAGGCCGCGGGGGTTCATGGCCGCGTAGCGTCCGAAGTAGTCGAACAGCTCGCGGCAGCCCTTGTTCTCGTCGATGCGGCCGACATAGATCGCGAACGGCCGCTTCACGTCGAACTTCCTCCGGAACCGCCCCGGCTGGGGCTGGTCTGGAACTTCTGAGCCGACTCCGACGACCACGCCGGGTCCGGTGCGGCCGCTCACGCCTTCGATGAGCGCGCGTTCCTCGAACGAATTGAACATCAGCGCCCGGGCGCCGCGAAAGACGGGTCCGAAAATGGAGACGCCCGCGGCCGGGTCCCGTTCCGCGGTGGGGACGAGCACGGCCTTGCCCGGCACGGCCCGGATGCCGTGCCACGAGTGGTAGTACCGGTAGCTGAAGAAGACGAAGAAATCGACTTCGGCCTCGGTTCGTGCCACATGGCGGACCAGGTCCGGACTCGTCGGCCCCTCGCTCTCGAGCCATGCCAGCTCGTCAGCGACCGAGTGCGGCCGATCGAACACGACCTGGGACCGAAGACCGAAATCGCGCGGATCCCGGGGCTTCGATACCGCAAAACGGCGGACGCGAACGCCGTTGATCCGCTCCTCGCCTGCCGGCCACTCGTTCTTCCACGTGATGTAGTCACGCGCGCACGTGGTGAGCACTTCCACCTCCGCGTGGCGCGCCATGCGTTCGGCGATGTACCGTGCGTGAAGCTCCGCGCCGCCGTTGATGTCCGCGCCGTAGCGCTGAACGACGACCGCCAGCTTCACTGATGGGTGTCCTCGGGTTCGTCCCCGTTGCCCTCCGAGCCGTCGTCGCTGCCGTCGACGTCGTCAGATGCGGGAACAGCGCCGCCCGTCTGGCCGCGGCCGTCACCAGTCGAATGCGCGCCGCCGACCGCGTTCTGCGGTGCACCGGGCATCGACGCCAAGTTCTGGCCCGGCCGCCGACGACGCCGTCGGCGGCGCCGACGCCGGTCGCGGTCGTCCGGGCGTCCCTCTTGCGGGGTGAGACCGCTGCCCTGCGGCGCCGCGACGGAAGCCAGGGGACCAGAAGCCACGGCACCAGCCGGGGCACCGTGACCCTGCCCCTCCGTCACTCGAGGGCCGTTCCCGTAGCGCACGACATCGGGGCCTCGGGGACCCGGTTCGGCGGGCCGCACGTTCTCCGATCCGCGCCGCTCGACGAGGCCCTCGAGCGACCGCCCGCGCCGCTCATCGAAATCCAGCCGGCTCGACAGCGATTCAACCCGCATCTTCAGGTTCTGGACGTCGATGCCGAGCCGTGTGATCTCGAGCACGAGGTTGTGGACCACCTCGTAGTACAGGGGGTCCATCTCCTCGCGGGCGCGGAAGCGCCGATGGAAGTCGGCGTTCACTTCCTTCTGCACCCGCAGGGCCGCGCTCACTCGATCGGGGTTGATGAACAGCCGCAGGATCGGCGCCAGCCACCGGCGGACTCTCCGGAGCCACGGGCGCGGCGATTCGAAGAGCGTCTCGTCGGTGAACTCGTACGAGGCCGGCTCGGGGCTCGCGACGCGGGTCTTACGAAACGCCTCGACGAGCGTCGATCGCACGCCGCGCGAGTCGAGGAATTTCTCGAGCTTGACGGACGCGAGGTGCTGCAACTCCGCTTCGGTGTAGTCCGCGCCGCGCTTCTCGCGGATGCGCGTCCGGATCTGCCCCATGATCTGCTCGACGTCCACCGAATCGGATCGGACGTGAAAATCGGCCATAACCCTTCCTGAGTTCTGCGGCGGTCCGCGTCCCGTCGTGCGCTGGATGCGTCATCCGGCGCGAGCGACTCACGGACGAGCTCCGGGGTCCACCGCGTGATGTCTTCGTTTGCGCCCGAATTCCGGCGCTTCCCTGAGGCACGTGGCGAGGATGCCGATTGACTTGCCCAGGGCCCGCACGCCCGTGCGGGCAATCTTGCCGCCCTCGCCCGGAATCACCGGGTAGCCTCGATCGTCGGCCGTGGCCTGCTCCCAATGACGGAACAGCCGCCCCCACTCGCTCCCCAACACGTCGTGCATCCTTCGCTTCGCGAGGACCGGGTACCAGAAACTGTCGTGGTACAGGACGCTCGCGACGTACGCCCACGGCGCGAGCACCGTCTTCAACGACCACTCCAACGGCGTCTTGAGCGGCCCCCAATAAATCCGGTGCTGCATCCGCGAGGCGAACGTCATCTTCCGGTACGGCCCGGCGAAGTGCCAGTTCTCCTCGGCGGCCGAGTGGTCTCCGACGATTTCGATCTCGCGCGGATCCCCGACGCCCAAGCCCAGATCGTGCGCGAGCCGGATGAACTTGATCGACAGCGGATCGAAACCCATCAACTTCGCGGCGACCGCGTCAATCGCCACCTGGTCTGCGCTCGCCAGGATGACGTTCTTCACATACGGCACCATGCAGCGCGGCCCGGGACCGTCGCCCGCAAACGTGCCGTCCATCACCGCGAACACGCCGCGATGAATCTTCTTCTGGATCATCAGGAGATCGACCAGCGTCTCGTGGATGACGGGATGCGTCCAGTGCCGGCGTTCGTTCAACAACCCGCCAAACGCGTTCTTCATCGCGCCGGTCATCGTCGTGAAGATGTGCGTCTTCACCGTCGGCAGATGAATGATGTTCTCCCCGAGGAACCGCCGGGGGATCATGAAGCCGTCCGGGTAGACCTCGTTCAGGCACAGGAACTTTTTGGTCAGGTCGCCGACGGCGTCGCGAACGTTGATCCAGGGCTCGCCCTCGTAGAGATGCACGTTCTGAAGGCCGTGGGCCTCGACGACGTTGAGCTGCTTGTTCTCACGCTCGCCGAAATGAGCGTCGATGACGACCGTCCGGTTGTGGCAGGCATGCATCCGCGACGGGGCATAGCCATCCGCTTTCATCGCCCGGATGACCCCGTCGAGTTGCCACGGCGTCGTCGAGCACCCCGGATAGAAGAAGTGCCAGGAGATATTGACCTTGAGCGCGGTGTCCGCGTCGCGCGCGATGACGTCCTGATAGCCGGCCAGGTTCATCAGCTCGTGATAGTCGGCGAGGACCGTGGCCGGGCCGGTCCTGAGGATCGCGACCTTCGAACGAGCGACGCTACCCATACAAAATGATAACCACGGCCAGCGCCCAGAGCGCGAGGCAGCCGAGGAGCGGGCGATCCGTGACGAGGAGTTCAGACGGATTGCCGCCCTCCTCGCGCTGATGAATCAGATACAGGTATCGGAAAATGCCGTAGATCACGAACGGCACGGTGTAAATCAGCCGGTCGGTCCCGAACCGCTGTACGACCTCCGGGCTGATGGTGTAGAACGCATAGGCGATCAGGGTGGACGCCGTGACGACGCCAATCATCTGATCCAAAAAATAGGGACTGTATTCGGCCAGGATCCGGCGGTGTCCACTCGCGCCATCCGCCAGGCTGACCAATTCGGCCCGCCGTTTGCTCAGCCCGATGAACAGCGCCGCGAGGAGCGTCACGAGCAGCAGCCAGTTGCTGAACGGCACGTCGATGGCGACGGCGCCGGCGACCGCCCGCAGGACGAATCCACTGGCAAGCGTCAGCACGTCCAGGATGACGAGATGTTTGAGCGAGACCGAGTAGGCTGACAGGATCACCAGATAGAGGCCGCCCACGAGGGCGAACGACCGGTTGATCATCACCGCAGCCGTCATGGCCGCCGCGCCCAGCACAACGGCGGCTGTCCAAGCCGCGCCCGGCGCGAGCGCTCCGGAGGCGATCGGCCGCTGGGCCTTGGTCGGGTGCAGCCGGTCAGCGTCCCGGTCGTAAAGGTCGTTGACCAGGTACACGACGCTCGAGAGCGCGCAGAAGACCGCGAACGCCCCGATCGACGTCGTCAGGGCGTGGGGATCGAACAGGCGCTGCGCGAAGATGAGGCCGGCGAACACCAGCAGGTTCTTCGTCCACTGGTGTGGGCGAAGGGAGATGGCCAGGTTCGTCACGAAGGCGCGCTGGCCCGCG
>Ga0209580_10000262_pt1 | contig 32331 bp, 28 predicted proteins | sample Coa_R1_5_FD_187153 | JGI IMG/M metagenome (GOLD analysis project Ga0209580, IMG submission 187153) | Surface soil microbial communities from Centralia Pennsylvania, which are recovering from an underground coalmine fire - Coalmine... | ecosystem: Environmental > Terrestrial > Soil >... | reverse complement strand
TCCAGAACAACATCGCGGCCACGCGACGCGCTTACGCCATCGACACCGTCGACGAGCGGAGTCTCTCGGGCGAGGCGTCGCTCTCGGCGGCGGACATCATCCGCAACGCCCAGACGATTGACAACGACCGGCTCTGGGATCATCAGCCGCTGCTCGAGACGTTCAGCCAGATCCAGGAGATCCGGACGTACTACAACTTCGTTCAGGTCGACAACGATCGGTATCGCATCAACGGCACGGAGCGGCAGGTCATGCTCTCCGCGCGCGAGATGAATACCGCCTCCGTCCCGAGCCCATCGTGGGTGAAGGACCATCTCACCTACACCCACGGCTACGGCCTCACGCTCGGCCCGGTCAACAACGTGACCACGGAGGGTTTGCCCGTCCTCTTCATCCGCGATCTGCCGCCGGTGTCGACCGTGGACCTTCCCGTCGACCAACCCAGTATTTACTTCGGTGAAATCCCGAGTGACTACGCGATCGTGCGGACGAAGACGCCCGAACTCGACTACCCGCGCGGCAACGACAACGTCATGACGACCTACGCGGGTTCAGGCGGCGTGGCCATCGGTTCGCTCTGGCGCCGGCTGCTCTTCGCGCTGCGGTTCTGGACGACCGATATTCTCGTCACCGATCAGATCACGCCGGACAGCCGGATCCTGTTCAATCGCCAGATCGTGCAGCGGATTCACACGCTGGCGCCGTTTCTGACGCTCGACGCCGATCCCTATCCCGTCATCGTGGGCGGCCGCATCTTCTGGATTCAGGACGCCTACACCACCACCGACAGCTACCCGTACTCGACGCCGTCGACGACGGGCTGGGGCGAGATCAACTACGTTCGCAACTCAGTGAAGATCGTCGTCGACGCCTACAACGGAACGACGACGTTCTATCTCGCGGAGCCGACGGACCCCATCGCTCTGACCCTGGGCAACGTGTTTCCGGGGCTGCTGCGCCCGATGAGCGCGATGCCGCTCAGCCTGCGCGCGCACGTGCGCTACCCCCAGGACATCTTCTCGATTCAGGCCTCGATCTTCGCGACGTTCCACATGACCAACCCGCTCGTCTTCTATGCCAAGGAGGACCAGTGGCAGGCCCCGACGCTCGGGGACTCGGATCGGACGACCACGCCGATGCAGCCGTACTACACAGTCATGCGGCTGCCGGGCGAGAAGCAGGCCGAGTTCATCCAGATGCTGCCGTTCACGCCGCAGCTCAAGAACAACCTGTCGGCGTGGATGGTGGCGCGAAGCGACGGCGTGCACTACGGGCACCTCGTCGTCTTCGAGTTTCCCAAGCAACGCATCGTCTACGGTCCCCAGCAGATCGTCGCGCGAATCCTCCAAGATCAGCTGATCTCGCCGCAGATCACGCTGTGGAATCAGCAGGGATCCGAGGTGAGCTGGGGCACGCTGCTGGTGATTCCGATCGAGGAGTCCTTGCTCTACGTCCGGCCGCTCTACCTGCGGTCGGCCAAGGGCATTCCCGAGCTGAAACGGGTTGTGGTCGCCTACCAGAACAAGATCGTGATGCAGGACACGCTCAAGGCGTCGCTCATCGAGATTTTCGGGAACGAGGTTGCCGCCGCCTTGCCGTCAGACAAGATGGACAGCACGGCCACTTCGGTCGTGGAACCCGTCGTCCCGGAGGGGCCGGCGACCGCGACCGGCGCTGCCGCCACGATCACGGAGCTGGTCACCGAAGCGCAGGGGCATTTTGAGCGGATGCAAAAGGCCGCGCGCGAGGGCGACTGGGCGCTTTATGGCGAAGAGCAGCGCAAGCTCGGCGAGACGCTCGGTAGGATGACCGCCGTGAAGAAATAGCGGGTCGGGCGGCCGTCCTAGGACGGATGGCGTGGCCCCCTGCTCGTGTCCTCCGGGGAGCGAGCCTCGACATCGCGGCTCCGTCCGCGCACCGTTCATGCTGGCGATCATCGCGCCACGCTCGTAGAAATCACCGGGCGATGGCGCTCGAACGTTGCGCTCCTGCACCGCGATGTCACGCTCACGCCATCGGCGCGCTCCCAGTCGGACACGACCAGGGGGCCACGCCATCCGCTGGCGCCATCGGGCCGATCCCAGTCGGACACGACCAGGGGCCGCGCCATCCGCTGGCGCCGTCGGGCCGATCCCGGTCGGACATGATTAGGTGGTCACACCATCCGCTGACGGCACACCGCCTTTAGCCTTGCGATGGTAGCGGGCCAATCCGTACCAGCACAGCGCAAACGGCGCCGCCAGAGCGTGCGCCGCCGCGTCATCTCGCGTGGTCTTGTGGGCCAGATCCGCCTCGACCGCCTCGGCAAAGGCGGCGGCGTGCGCGGCGTCGGCCTCAGGGCCGCCGGCGCTGGCGGGTTCCTCGAGTGAGCGACGGACGCGGTCGCTCCAGTCGTTCAGGCGTTCCCAGAACCGGCCAATGTGCGCCTCCGGGTCGGGGCGCGAACCGAAGTGCGTCAAGAAGAGCGACCGCGGCTTCCACGCGAGCAGCTGATCGGTGCTGCGGCGCCACGCGATCAAATCAACTTCTGGCGGCAAGACGGGCGGGACGACCTCGGTCTGGCCGGGCCGGCACATGCCTGCCGCGTCGCCCGTGAACGCCGTGCCGTCCGTCGCGTCAAGGTAGCTCACGTGATGCGACGCGTGGCCAGGTGTCGAGATCGCCTCGAGCGAATAGCCGGCGACGACGAGATCCGCGCGCTTGCCGATCGAACGCACGCGGTCGGCATGCACGGGCCGAATGTCGCCCCACAACCGCGTCATGTCGCCTTGATAGAGCCGCGTGGCGCTGGCGATGAGCTTCGAGGGATCGACCAGATGCGGCGCGCCGCGTTCGTGGACATAGACGTCGATGTGCGGATGGTCGGCGACGATCGAGCCGGTCGCGCCACAATGGTCCAGATGGATGTGCGTCAGGAGGATCGCGCGCACGTCGACCATCCCGATGCCGTGCGCCGCCAGGCCCTGCTCGAGCGCAGTCCTGGTCGTCGATGGGCCCGGGTCGATGAGGATCACCCCGTCTGGGCCGCGGAGAAGGGCCGTGGCGATGACGGAGTGGTGGCCGAGAAAGTGAAGGTCAATGGTGGCTGGCATTGAAGGTTGGCGATCGAGTTATTGACGATCGATTGAAGATCGACCATCGGGTGATTGATGATTGAGATGATTGATTGAAGACTGACCGATTGGCAAATCAACCATGGCCCAAGACCAGTCCAGAGGGTCCGTTCAAGAGCGCACGCGGGTCGAGAAGAAGGAACCGACCGAGTACCACGTCATCCTGTTGAACGACGACTACACGACGATGGAGTTCGTCATCATCGTGCTCGAGCAGGTCTTCCAGAAGGGCCCCGCGGAAGCTTATCGGATCATGATGCAGGTTCATGTGAATGGGCGTGGGATTGCGGGCGTCTATCCGTGGGAAGTTGCCGAGACCAAAGTCGACGTCGTCACCTCGATGGCGAAGCAGGCCGGGTTTCCATTGAAGGCGGTAGTCGAAAAGGTGTGAAGGCTGGGAGGCTGGGAGGCTGGGAGGCTGGGAGGCTGGGAGGCTGGGAGGCTGGGAGGCTGGACTACGTGAACAACGACAGCAGTGTTTCACGGAAGAACGACGCGTCAAACCCCACCCAGAAGACGTAGAACCCCGAGAGGGCCCAGAACCCGATGATGCCCGCGCGCCAGAGACGAGAAGTCGACGCGAACTGGGCCGAGCAGAGCGCGAGCAGGATGAACACTTCGTAGGTCACGCGCTCGCCATTGCGAGTGTGGACCCAGACCAGCGCGTAGTTCAGGGACACGGCGATCGTCGCGTAGGCGGCGGCCGCAATCGTCAATGGGGTCCGGCGCTTGACGACCACGGCGACGGCGAAGAGCCACGCGCTCGTCAACACGACGGGCAGCCACATCGCCGCGCGCGCCAAATCCATTTCATATTGGCCGGCGCGGACGTGCGACCACATCTCGACGAATCCGACGAACGGGACCCCGACGATCGCAGGCCTGAAGAAGAACCCCTGCCACCCCCAATCGGGAAAGAGCACCCACCCGACATAGAGGTGCCAGAGGGCGAACGGCACGATCGCCGTCGCCGCCATCCACAGACCCTGGCGACGCTCACCGCGGACGACCATCGCCGCGGCCAGAATCACGACGAGGATCAAGCCGGTCTCGCGAACAAGGAGGGAGGCGGCGAGGAGCAGCCCGGCGCGCACCCACCAGCCGTGGCGCCAGGCCAAGTACGCGAGCAGAAGCAAGGCTGCCGCGATCGGCTCCGGCAGCGTCGTCTCCATCGACTGCCAGAACGCGGGGATCAGGAGCGCCACGAACCCCCACAGCACGCTCGCGGACGCGTCGCGGGCCGCCACGCTGATCGCGAACGCGGCGGCGAAGATGCCCGCCAGATCGAGCCACACCATCGCTTTCGGAAACCGGTGCCAGTCGCCGAGCGACGCGAGCCACGTGAGCCAGACGTACCCGATGCGGCCGAACCGATAGGGCGGCGTGTCCATCATGCCGTCGAACCGGGCCGGATCGGCGCGATAGGCCCGCATCAAAGGGTCATAGGCCGCGTAGTACATGAACTGGCCGTCATAGCCGCCCTCCATGACCACGAGCGTCAGCCGAACGTCTGGTTGGTGCGCGATGAACGGACTCTGGTCGACGAACACCTTTCCGATCTGGACGAACCCGCTGTAGTTCCCCAGATATGTGCCGTGCAGCCGTTCCCGCATCACGTAGCCGACGGCGACGAGGACGAGCGCGGCGACGATCGCCGGTCGAGTGAGTGCCGCCCACTCCGATCGCTGGTGCCACGCTCGTAAGACGACGTTCTCGCCGATGCGCCAGAGCGCCGGCGCCGCGAGCACGAGCGACCACTGGACGAGCGTCGACCACGACAGCACGATCGCGTAGGGCGACACCCACGGCGCCACGACGACTGCGGCGAGCAGCGCGCCGAGGATGCTGACGGCGATGATGTAGAGGACCTTCACGACGCGCGGCAGGCGCCCGGGGACCGGCAGTAGATAGAGCGCGAATGCCGCCAGCCAGAAGACGGCGATCTCGATCGCTGAGGGCCGGGAGAACGGCGTCGCGGCCTTCGGAATCACGAACATCTGGTCCGCGCCGCTCGACGCGCCATCGTGGCTGGACAACTCGAGGTACTGCAGCGACCAGGACGCCGCGGCGCTCTTCACGACGACCTCGTGCGTGCCGCCGGATGGCCAGGCCGACGTGACGACGCAATCCACGCGGGCGGCGACGGCGTGGGCCGCGACGCTGGGCTGGCAGACGGTTTCGCCGTCGACTTCCACGTGAAAGGTCTCTCGCTCAGCCGTGTCATTGCCGAGGCGCGCGACGAGCGCAAAAGGCGGCTTCAGCCGCGCGACCGTGCCGCGGCCGTCGATCGGCAGCCGTACCTGTCCGTTCGTCGGCGGCACGATGCCCGTCACGACCTTCGAACGGACGCTGTAGAACTCGTCGAATCCTCGCGTCGCGAGCACGAACGCGAGCGCGCTCGCCAGAGCGAGCGCGAGCGGCACACGGTCGGCAAGTTTCATGCGTGGGCGGAGACGGAACTGGCACAAAAACTGTAACACGCGGCGGTACGCAGGGGGCTTGAGGCTACAGGGCGCGGCACCTGATAATCGATGCTGTGTTCTCCGCCGCCCTCGAAGTCGTCCTGACGATTGCGTACCGCGAAGCCGTGTCACGCCGGCACGCCTACCTGACGCTCGAGCATCTGCTGTTTGCGCTCGCGCACGACCGTGAGGGCGAGCGCATCCTGGCCGGCTGCGGGGCTGACCTCCCGAAGCTGCGCAAGGCGCTCGACGAGTACCTCGAAGAATCAATCGAGCAGCTGAAGCGCGGCCAGGAACGGGAACCTGAGCAGACAGCGGCGTTCCGTCGCGTGCTCCAGACCGCGGTGCTTCACGTCCAGAGCGCCCAGCGGCAGGAGGTGCAGGCGGGCGACATCCTCGCCGCCATCCTGCAGCAGCCAAAGTGTCTGGCCGCCAGACTCCTCGAGGATCAGAGCATCTCCCGGCTCGACGTGCTCGAGTTCATCTCCCACGGCATCACGAAAGTCCCGGCCTCAGACGAGGCGGCGACCGAGGGCGGCGAGGCGCCGGCGGGTGTCGGCGAGGAGGGCGCGCCGAGTTCGCGCGACCCGCTTTCGGCCTACGCCCTGTCGCTCACCGACCGCGCGGCACGCGGTCTGCTCGATCCGCTCATCGGCCGGTCAGCGGAGCTGCAGCGGACGATTGAGGTGCTGTGCCGCCGGCGAAAGAACAACCCGGTGTTCGTCGGCGACGCCGGCGTCGGCAAGACGGCGATGGCCGAGGGCCTGGCGCTGCTCCTCCTGACCGATCAGGCGCCCGAGGCGCTGAAGGACGCGGAGGTGTTCTCGCTCGACACCGGCGCGCTCCTGGCCGGCACGCGCTTCCGCGGCGATTTCGAGGAACGGTTCAAGGCGGTGATCAAAGCGCTCTCCGCGAAGCCGCGCGCGATTCTCTTCATCGACGAGATTCATTCCACGGTCGGGGCCGGCGCGACGACCGGCGGGACGATGGATCTGGCGACGCTCATCAAGCCAATCCTCACCGCCGGCGACCTGCGCGTCATCGGTTCGACGACGTTTGAAGAGTTCAAACACATCGAGAAGGACCGCGCGCTCGCGCGACGGCTCCAGAAGATTACGATCGACGAGCCCTCGATCGAGGAGACCATCAAGATCCTCAACGGCCTGCGCGGACGCTATGAGACGCATCACCGCGTCGCCTACACCGAGGCGGCCATCGAGGCGGCCGCCAAGCTCGCGGCCCGGCACCTGCGCGACTACAAGCTGCCCGACAGCGCCATCGACGTCATCGATGAAGCGGGAGCGGTCACCCGCCTTCGCGCGACGCGCTTCGGCGAGGCAAGCCCCTCGGGGGCTTCGCCGTCGCGCGAGGCTGGCTCCGCGGGGACGTCACCCTCCGGCGAGTCCGCCACGGGCCTTGCGCCACAAGCGCCCGGCGTCACGCCCGACGCCATGCGCGTCGACGCCCCTGACATCGAGGCGGTCGTGGCGCGGATGGCCCGCATCCCGGCGCGCCAGGCGTCATCGTCGGACCGCGAGCGCCTCAAGACGCTCGAGGAGTCGCTCGAGCGCGTCGTGTTCGGCCAAACCGACGCCGTTCACCTCGTGGCGCAGTCGATCAAGCGGTCGCGCGCCGGACTCGGCCAGCCGGATCGACCCGCCGGGTGCTTTCTGTTCACCGGCCCCACCGGCGTGGGCAAGACGGAGCTGGCCAAGCAGCTGGCTCTGCTCCTCGGCAACGAGTTCATCCGGTTCGACATGAGCGAGTACATGGAAAAGCACGCCGTGGCGCGCCTCATCGGCGCGCCGCCGGGGTATGTCGGGTTCGAGCAAGGTGGGCAGCTCGTCGACGCCGTTCGGACGAATCCCTATGCGGTGGTGCTGCTCGACGAGATCGAGAAGGCGCACCCGGACATCTACAACATCCTCCTGCAGGTCATGGACCATGCCACGCTCACGGACAACTCGGGCCGCAAGGCCGACTTCCGTCATGTCGTGCTGATTCTCACCTCGAATGCCGGATCTCGCGAGATGAGCACGAAGTCGATCGGCTTCACGGACGATGTGGGTCACGGCGGCTCGGACGACATCCGCCAGCGGTCCGCGGAAGGCAAGTCGAAGGCGGCGATCGAGCGCGTCTTCAGTCCGGAATTCCGCAACCGCCTCGACGCCATTGTCACGTTCAGGTCGCTCACGCCCGAGGTCATGGAAACCATCGTCGAGAAGTTCGTGCTCCAGCTCGAAGCCCAGCTAGCCGAGCGCCACGTCGCGATCACGCTCTCGGCCGGCGCGCGCGCCTGGCTGGCGGCCAAGGGCTACGACCCGATCTTCGGCGCCCGCCCGCTCGCTCGCGTCGTCCAAAAGGAAGTTCGCGACCCGCTGACGGATCAGATTCTTTTCGGCGCGCTGGAGCACGGAGGCACGGTGACGATCGGTGTAACGGACAATGCCCTGTCGTTCGACTATGTGTCGAAGAGCTGACGATGTCTGACCCCGAGATGAAAGTGACCGATCGTCGCTGGTGGGCGCGCGGCGAGGGCGCCGCGACGGCGGAAGAGCCCCGGCTGAAGCCGACGTACATCGAAGAACTGGAAGCGCGGATTGCGACGAAAGACCTGGAGATTCAACAACTCCTGGCGAAATATCGGGGCGCCTCCGAAGAGTTCGACCAGGCTCGCGCGCGGCTGCGCAAGGAAGTCACCAAGGACGTCGAACGCGGCCGCCGTTCGCTCATTGCCAGCTTTCTCGACGTCCTGGACAACCTCGATCGCGCGATCGGCGCCGCGCGGGCCGACGACGCGGTCATCCAGGGCGTCATGCTCGTCCGCCAGCAGTTCCTGTCGACGCTCGAGGGCTTCGGCGTCACCCGAGTCGATCCGATCGGCCAGCCGTTCGATCACGCCTTCCACGAGGCGGTGACCACGGTGCCGCCGTCGGCTGCCGCGCCCGACGGCCAGATCGTCGGGGTCGTACGCCCCGGATACCTGATCGGCGACGAGGTGCTCAGGCCCGCCCAAGTGGCCGTCGCCAGGGCCGAGCGCTAATCGCGCCCGGCTACGCGATCCCGATCTCCGCATTCAAGAACGCCACGACGTACTTCCAGAGGAGGAAGTAGCCGGCCATCCCGATCGGGGCGAACAGCACCGCCGTGCCGGCCGACACCTCGAAGATGCCAAAGGCGCGCGCGAGCAGGACCCCGGCGGGTACGAGGATCAGGGGCAAGAGCGCGCCGTGCGGGCCGATCCCGAGCTCGACCCGGTCCCGCAGCGCCAGATGAAGCATGTTCCACACCCCCCAGAGATTCGGCACGGCCGCGAGCGGGAAAATCATCGCGCGTTCAACCGGCAAGTTGAGGCCGATGCCGTAACGAACGATGGCGAACGCCGTCGTGGCCAGCAGGATGAACACGGTCGGCACGACAATGCCGGCCATGTAGGCGCGAAGGTACGGATGAACGCGCATGGGGTCCTCCCTAGAAGTGATACGCGAACCAGAACCAGGCATCAGGCAGGAGCAGCACGCCGAGCGCCGCCGTCACGGCGAGGCTGAGATCCCGTCGCGACCACGTGGGCGGCCATCGCGGCCCAGCCGTGACGAGCGGCCACAGGTCGCGTGTGGGCTGGGCGACCGTCGGCGGGAGCGCGGATTGAAGGAAGCTTCGCAGGCGAGTCTCGTCAGTCATGGGTGAATCCCCAAGCGGTCCAGCTCGCGCTGGAGCGCACGCGTCGCGCGAAAGACGCGCGTTTTCACCGCCGCGACTGAGATCCCGAGCGCCTCGGCGATCTCCGCATACGGCCGCTCCTCGACGAGCGCCAGAACGGCCGTCACCCGGAGCGTCGGCGTCAGTCGTCCGAGCGCCACGGCCACGCTCTCGCGAATCTCCCGACCTTGCGTCGCATCCGAGGCCACGGGCTCACAGGATGCAACGTCGACGCGGCCCGGTGCCCGCGAGCTCTTGAGCGCGTCGAGCGCGGCATTGGTCGCCACTTTGCGCATCCACGCGCCGAAACTCCGCGACGGATCGAACCGCGCCCGGCTGCGATAGGCCCGCCAGAATGCCTCGGCCGTCACGTCCTCCGCCGTCGCCGGCTCTCGGACGAGGCGCAGCACCCAGCGGAGGACCTCGGCCTGCCACCGCCGAAACAGCTCCTCGAACGCGGCCGCGTCGCCGCCGACGAACCGGACTTCGAGCGTGTCGGAGGCATCCGGCACCCGCGGCGCGGCAGGCGGGTCGCTCATGAACTGTCTATCTTGGTTTACCGGGCGAGCAGGCCAAAGGTTACCTGGCCCTCGGGTACCATCACCTCGGCATGACGACGGAATCGACCGGACGGGTTCGCGTGCAAGCGCTGCTCCTTCTTGGCGTGGCTCTCTTCGCGGTTGCGATCCCGCCGGTGCGCCACACGCTCGGACACGGGCTCGCGCTCCTTGCAGCAGGCGAGCTGGGGCAGTTTCAACAATACTTGCAGTCACTCGGTGCCTGGGCACCGGCCACGTCGATTGCCCTCATGACGGCGGAGGCGCTCGTCGTGCCAGTGCCCGTCACGATTCTCATGGTCGCCAACGGCCTGGTGTTTGGTCTCTGGCCGGGCATGCTCGTCTCCTTCGCCGGCGGGCTCATGGGCGGGCTCGCCGCATATGTCATCGCGCGATGGCTCGGCCGGGCGCTCGTCGAGCGCATCCTGCCCGCGGCCAGCCTCGGCGTGGCCGATCGTCTGATGGCGAAGTACGGCGCGTGGGCGGTCGTGCTCGAGCGCTGGATTCCGGGCGTGCCTGGCGATCCGGTCAGCTACGCATCGGGCCTCACCCGCATGCCCGCCGCGAAGTTCGTGGTCCTGACGACCATTGGACTAATCCCGGCGAACCTCGTGACCGCGTTTCTCGGCACCAAGGTCCCGGGTGACGTGCCGATCACGTACTGGATCGGCGGCTGGACGATCGTCGTGGCGGGCTGGCTCTTCTATCGAAGACGACGGAAGAAGGACTCTTCGTCTTCGTCCTAGCGCCGGGGGGACCAGCGCGCGTAGCGCAGCAGCGTCCAGACCGCTTGAATGGCGTCCTTGAGCCCGATCTTCTTGCCCTCGGCGTAGGTGCGGCCGTTGTACGAGATCGGTACCTCGTAAATCCGGGCCCGGAGCCGGCTGACCTTGCAGGTGATCTCCGGCTCGACGCCGAAGCGCTGCGATCGCAGATCGAGTCTTGACGCGATGTCGCGCGTCATCACCTTGTAGCAGGTCTCCATGTCGGTCAGGTTCAGGTCAGTAATGGCGTTCGACAGCAGCGTGAGCATCTGGTTGCCGACCGAATGCCAGAAATAAAGCACGCGGTGGCCTCGCGGCGATCCAAGGAAACGCGATCCGTAGACGACGTCGGCGGCGCCATCGAGAATCGGCCTCAACAGGCCCGGATACTCATCCGGGTTGTACTCGAGATCCGCATCCTGAATCAGGACGATGTCGCCCGTGGCCTCACGAAACCCCCGGCCTACCGCCGCCCCCTTGCCCATGTTCTCCGGCTGCAGGATCGCCCGCACGCCGCCCGTGCCGTGCATAGCCTCGATGATCTCGCGCGTTCCATCGCGCGACCCATCGTCGACGATGACAATCTCCTTCTCGATCGCGCCGAGGTTGACGGCCTGGACTCGCGAAACGATCTCGCGGATCGTCCGCTGCTCGTTGTAGGCCGGAACGACGATGGACAGCTTCATGCGGCGTCCATCCTATCGGGCCCGGCGGGTGAATGGAATCACTCAGAGCTGCCCGCCCGCTTGAACACGAGCGTGGGCTCGGGCCCGGGCGGCCAGTCGCGCCAGCGGCCGGGGTCCGTCTCGGTGATGATCGTCGGTCGAGCGCCGGCGGGCGGCGGCGCCGTGAGGTCGTAGAAATATACGATCGTTCCCTGGCCGTACGACTGATAGAGCACGATCGGCGTATCCAGGCCGTGCACGCGTTGCTGGCCTCGAAACCGCGCCCGGAACGGCTCGATTTCCCAGGCGTCGAGGACCGCGTAGCAGTGCACGCCCGAGCCGGCCAGCCAGTCGACGCTCCGGTCGAGCCAGTCGGGCGGCAACTGATCGTAGCGAATCGGCACACGCCCCGAGTAGTACCGGAGCGCGCCGCTCTGCTCCATGCTGAACACGACGCTGTTCGGCGCCGAGACGTCGCGAATGATCACCGACGCAGCCGTGTACCGGCGGTTGTAGTGCCAGAGATCGAACACGAACCGATCCCGCACCGTGCGGACACCAGCCACGCCGAGGCCGATCACGCCGGCGACCACCGCGACCTTCAGCGCCGAGGGGACCCGATCGAGCAGCGCCGCCACGACGCCAGCCCCGCCGATCGCAAGCAACGGCCACGCCGGCAGGAAGAACCGCAAGAACGCCCAGTCGTCGAACACGGCATACGCCACATACTCCGCCGTGATGCCCAGGACCATCAACGCGACGATCGCGACGGCCCGTCGCGCATAGCCCTTCGGCCAGACGAACGGCAGGACGAGCCCGATGAGACCGATGATGGTGAACGTCGTCTGGACGCTCAGCGCCCACTGGAAGTACAGGCGCATGTTGGGCCAGACGTTCGACGCGGCGAGCACCTCGGACAGCCGACCGTAGCCGGAGACCCAGGGCGAACCGAAGAGAACGTTGAAGAGCACGCCGATGAAGATCGCGCCCGGCGCGACGCTTGCGTAGAAGAGCGCGGCATCACGCAGGCGGCGCTCGAATGACGACGGCAGGTTCCGATCTCTGACGAAGAACCACAAGCTCATGATCGGCGCCAGGAAGAACAAGTTGGGCCGGATGAGCACTGCGACCGCCGAGAGGAGCCCGGCCGTCACGATGGAGACGGCACCCTCGCCGATGAGGAAGAAGAGGGCGCTCGTCCACGCGGCAGCCACGGGCACGTCGCTCATCGGGAACACGAGCATCCAGATGACGATCGGGCTCGTCGCGACGAGCCACGCCGCTGTGACTCCGGCCGCCGGTCCGCGCAGGCGGCGGGCGACGCCGAACGTCGCGAGGACCATGACCGCAGCGCACAACGGCACGACGAGAAAGAGGGCCGCCTGGCCGCCGACAATCTTGGCGGCCGCCATCATCAGCGGCAAACCGGGCGAGTAGACCGGCGCCTGAGCGTACGGCGGTGCGTCGTCCACCGGCCGGTACCCGAGCGGCGTGAACGTCCATCGCGGATTCGGCCACGGCACCTGGCCGACCCAGGGCTGCGGCGGCTTCAACGTGCCGTGGATCCAGCGATCGGCCTGACTGACGTAACCCGAGGCATCCGCACCCGAAGCGACCGTTGTGCTGTAGGCCGAACCGGCCGCGAAGACGATGGCGGCCAGGACGAGCGCCACGATCGGCGCCGACAACACTCGGCCAAGACGGCCAACGACGGGCCGGACGTCGACCCGTCGAGCGATCCGGCGCCATGCGCGTCCCATCGCGGGCACGCCGCCCGCGATCACAAACGCCACCGCCGATCCGAACGCCCATGCGAGCGGCTGTACGGGGCTATTGCTGCGAATCAGATGGCCGAAGACGACGAGGTGGATGCCGCCGAGGACTTCGAGCCGAATCGCCCATGCGGCCGACACGGCGGCCACGACGAACGTGACGAGTCGCGCGATTCGGAGCATGGCCAAACACGGGCGGACCTATCCCTCTATCCCTCGCTCGGCTCCTCGAGGTACGTATACCCGTGAAGACCGTCCTCGTAGAAGCGCAGTAGACGGCCCGACTCCTCGAAGTCGATCCGACCGTCGCGGACGGCGGCCTCAACCGAGTCGCGGAGCTTCCTGACGAGGGTCTCGGCATCGAACTCGACGTAGTCGAGCACTTCCTTGACGGTGTCGCCCTTGATGACCGACTCGAGCATGACGTTCCCGCCGGGGTCGAGGCTCACGTGGACCGCGTGCGTGTCGCCGAAGAGATTGTGCAGGTCGCCGAGGATTTCCTGATAGGCGCCGACGAGGAACACGCCGACGTAGTACGGATCACCCGTGAACGGATGGAGCGCGAGCGTGCGCTTGACGTCGCGGCGATCGATGAACTGGTCGATCTTGCCGTCCGAATCGCAGGTAATGTCGCCGAGGACGGCCTGTCGCGTCGGCGCCTCGTTCAAGCGATGGATCGGCATCATGGGGAACAGCTGCTTGATGGCCCACGAGTCCGGGATCGACTGGAAAAGGGAGAAGTTGCAGAAATACGTGTCGGCCAGGGTGTCGTCAAGGCCCTGCAGGTCCTCGGGCACCTCCTCCATGGTTTGCACGAGCTTGCGGAGTTTCGTGCAGATGGCCCAGTACAGGGTCTCGGCGAGGCAGCGCTGTCCGAGCGGCAGATAGCCCCCGTTGAACAGATTGAGCGCCATGTCGAGCGCCTGCTGCGCGTCGTGGTAGCTCTCGAGGGCGTTACGCGCCGTGAGGTTCTGGTAGGTCTCTTTGAGGTCGACCAGCGGCTGCTCGAGCTCGTCGCCATGCCCGTTTTGGGGCATCTCCTCCTCACCGAAGCCCGACACGCCGAGCACGTTGAAGATGAGCACGCTGTGGTAGGCGACGATCGCCCGGCCGCTCTCCGACACGATCGTTGGGTGCTTCACGCCGGCGTCGTCGCACACGGACTGGATGTGGTAGACGACGTCGTTGGCGTACTCCTCGAGCGTGTAGTTCACGCTCGACTCGAAGTTCGTCTGGGAGCCGTCGTAGTCGACCCCGAGACCGCCCCCCACGTCGAGGTATTCGAGGCCCGCGCCGTCCTTCACGAGCTCGGCGTAGATCCGCGCCGCTTCGTTCAACGCGCCTTTGACGATGCGAATGTTGGGTATCTGGCTGCCGAGATGGAAGTGCAGGAGCTTGAAGCAATCCTGCATGCCGTACTGCTTCAACTCATCGAGCCCCTGCCGGACCTCCGCGACGGTCAGGCCGAACTTCGACCGATAGCCGCCCGACGATTGCCACCGGCCGCCGCCGCGCGCGGCGAGCTTCACGCGCATGCCGATGTTCGGCCGGACGCCGACCTTGCGGGCGTACTCGAGAATCAGGCCGAGCTCGGTGTATTTCTCGACCACGGGGGTGATGCGGCGGCCCAGCTTCAGCGCCAGCATCGCCATCTCGACGAACTCGGCGTCCTTGAAGCCGTTGCAGATGATCGGCGTGTCGTTGTCGGTCATCGCGATCACGGCCAGCAGCTCGGGCTTGGAGCCGGCCTCGAGCCCGAAGCCGTACGGCCGGCCGAAATCGAGCACTTCCTCGACGACCTGCCGCTGCTGGTTCACCTTGATCGGATAGACGCAGAAGTAGCGTCCGTCGTAGGAATGCTGCTGGATCGCGGCCGCGAACGCCGAATGGATGTCGGCCAGCCGCTGGCGCAGGATGTCTCGAAACCGGATGAGGATGGGCAGCCCGATGCCGCGAAGCTGCAGGTGATCGACGAGCTGTTTCAGGTCGATCCAGCGCTCGGGATCCTTCGTGACATGGACTCGGACGTGCCCGTTCGAACCGATGGAGAAGTAGTTCTGGCCCCAGCGGTCCACCTCGTAGAGCTCGGCGGCGTCGGTCACCGTCCAGGGATCGCCTTGCCGCCACGTCCTCGTGGGACGACTCGTCGAACTCACGCCGACATCATAAGAGAAAACAGACGCCACGCATCGCTTTTTACACCTTGCCTGGCATCGTGAAGAGCGAGGCGGCCACCGGCACGTCGAACTCGATGGTGTCGACGACGACGTCGGCCACGACGACGCCGGCGGCGGTCGTGCGAATCGCGAAGGGCATCTTCAGTCCGTCCACATCCCGGTAATCGCTGAGCCGGGTCTCGACCGGGCCGGTCGGGCCGGCAGCGACAATTTTCGTCTCGAGGGCCGTCTGCGAGTCGAGATAGCTGTTGATGACGACGCCCATCTTGTCGGTGATTCTCAGGTGCAGCAGGGTCCGGGCGCCGTCGGGCTCGGTCCCGAGGTACTCGACGCGCGTGCCCTTGGCCCGGTAGTCGAGGAGCGGCGGGTCAAAGGCGGCCTGACTTCGCACCTGTTCGGCGGCCGCCCCGGTCAGCATCTTCGGCGTGGTCTGGCCGGTCATCGGATTGACGCCCCACGCGTTCTGGCCGTCAAAGGCGGCGATGGCCGTCGCGCCGGCGATGTTCATTTCCTGCCGCGAGAGGTTGGGGCGCTTGGCATAGAGCGTCAGCGTGGCCGACATGCCCTGGATCTTCATGTGGCTGGTCTGCTTCATCGACTGAACGGCTTTGATCTTCTCCACGCCGCCCCTGGCCTGGATATTTCGGGCGACGATTTCATCGACCGTCTGGCCGAAGGCCCGCGGCGCCGCCGTCGCGATGGCGACCGCCGCAATCAGAAACGTCATTGCCCAGCGCAGGTTGCGGCCCATGTTGGCCCTCTCCATTTCCAGTGTATAGGAAGGCTGGGAGGCTGGAAGGCGGGCGTAAGGCTTGGAGGCTTGGAGGCTGGGAGGCTGGGAGCCCGGAAGGCTGGACGGCCGGACGCTGAGGTTCCCCAGTCTCAGGGGTGGCTGGGCGTCGATGGATGCACGATCGAGGATTCCTCGATCACGACGTCGCCGTTTGGCGTCACCTCTCGGTGGAGGAGGTGGGAGGGCTCAGCGCAGGCCGGTCCCCGGGCATCGATGGTGGCAATGACCTGCCCAGCGTAGGTTTCGTACACGCCCACCAGACACCCGCACTCGAGAACCCGACCCGACACTCCCCGCAGCAGCCGCATGAGCAGATAAGACCGTGGGAGAGGCGGTTTGGTTTAAGCGGAAGTGTCCAGTGTCCAAAGAGTCAGGTCAAGAACGCCCGCTAGAACGTCACGCCGCCGCCGACGTTGACGCGAATTCCGCCGCCGTTCGAGCGCGCGACCGAGACGCCGACTTGCAGGATGGCCGCGGCGAGCCAGACGCTGCCGCCGGTGCCGGTGTGCCAGGCCGCGTCCGAGAGCCGCTGCCCTTTCAGATATGTCGTGCCTTCGTCGGCAAAGACGCTGACACCGATCTTGCCGACGTCCAGCGCCGAGGTGAGGGGCACGCGCAGCTCCAGCGATCCGGCGACGAGGGTGTCGCCGACGAACGACCCGGCCGAGAAGCCGCGCAGGTTCGACCAGCCGCCGAGCATCGACTCGAGGTACGGCGGCAGCCCGCGATCGGCGTCGTCGAAAAGGAAGCGGATCGCGAGGCTGGTTTGCCCGACGAGGCCGATGTAGCCACGGCTTTCGACGGCGACGCGGTTCGTCGCGCCGCCGGATGCGAACTGCAGATGCTCGACCGACGAGGTCGCGAACACGGCGTTGCGCGGCAGGATGGGATCGACGCGCGTGTCGAACGTCAGATCCGCGCCCACCGATCGGACGTCGTCTGCCGTCGCGCCAAACGAGACGTGCTGCCACGTCGCCGTGGCACCCGCGCGCCAATGCCCCATCGCGCGCTCGCCTCGCGCCCAGACGCGGCGCCGCGTGTCGTCCACCAGGAACGCGGGATTGGTCTGCTGTTCGATCAGGCCACCCAGCTCGACGCGGGTGAACGGCCCTCGTGTGACCGGCCGATCGAACGAGATGCCGGCCTGCCTCGTGCCGCCCCAGGTCAACGGAAACGACAGTCGGCCGGACGGTGCGGTCACGCCGGGTTTCGCCACGGTCACGCCGTACGTCAGCCCGTAGCCGTCCTCCCAATCGAGGACGGGCAGGTACATGAAGTCGCGCGCAAAGCCGCGCTGGACGACGGTCACGGGGTCGCCGGGCTTGGCGCCGAGCTCGACCCGCACGGGCCCTTCGTCGACCACGATGACGATGAGGATGCGGGTGGGATCCTCAATCGAGGCGAACCGTTGGAGCACGGTCACGTGCACGAAGCGCTTCGAGGTCTCGAGTCGTTTCGTCACGTCGGCGACGGTTGTCGGCCCGAACGGGTCACCCGTCTTGAGCCCCGACAGCTCGATGACCTCCGCATCGGTCGCGATCTGATTGCCGTGCACGCGGATGTCGACGATCGTGTCCGCGGCCTGTGCGACGCGGGATGGGGAGCTCCCGAGCGCCAGCGACGCGAGGAGCCCTATCGCCGCCGCGGCCGTCATCGGCGGTCTTCTCCGAGCTTGATCCGCCCGGTGGTGGTCGCCTCTTTGTAGTCGTGGAAGTCGAGGTGATAGCGGGCATCGAAGCTGCCAATCGCGATCATCGCGCCGAACACCATGTCGACGTTCTTCGGCAGCCACACGTTCTTGAACGCCTGGCTCATGGTCATCGAGGCGCGCCCGTCGGTGACACGGACGAGCCAGGCCGCCGGCAGGAAGTCGAAATTGACGTTGTCGAACGTGTACTTGACGATCTGATGTGTCTTCGGCTCGACCCACAGCGTGACGAGCGAGACCTTGTTCATCATCCGTTCGACGGCCGCCTCGAGGTCCTCGTCGCGAGTCTCCGTGCCGTTCTGTCGGCTCCGGGCCTGCTTGTTGGTTTCGTGCGAGAACAGGTGGGCGGGGTAGTACTCGATGCGCAGGACGTCCTCGCCATCGATCGCCTCGTGTCCGACGAAGGCGTAGGTGCCCTCGTCGAACCTGAATCGGAGAAAGTACGCCGCCTCGATGAATTCCGGTGCGCGCCGCTCGGCGAGCAGGCCCGACACGTCGGTTGGCGGCACGGGCGGCGTGGTCGCCTGGGGCGGCTCGAGCGGCGAAGCGGTCGGGGGCTCGGCGGCTCGCCCAGGGCCGGCTGTACGGGCCTTGTCGCGCGCCTTGGCGTGACGGAGGTAGTCGTCTTCGGCGGTACGCCGTTCGGCCTCTGAGATCGCGACGCCGTTCACCGAGATCGGGCTACGAACGAAGAACCCGTCACGAATGAACCAGCTGTACTCGCGCCGTTCGCCCCAGATCGGCGCCGCTGAGGGCCCACGCACGTCAATCCGCTCGCTCTCCTCGAGGATGTATTGCTGCAGCTTCTTCCAGTTCTCGTCGCGGCTGGCGAGCACCTGCCGCATGAAGTCGTCGAGGTCGGCCTGCCGAGGCGGCGGAGAGGCACGCAGGGCGGCGCTTGCGAGCGCGACCACGACGCCCAACCAGGCAGTCATGCGTAGCACAGTGTCGTCCCTTACGTATCACACCACATGGGTGACGGGCTGGGAGGCCAAGCCCACAAGCCTTATGATGACGAACGTGGCCGCGGCATTGTTCACTCTTCGCGAACGACGGCAGATCGGCCGTTTTGTCGGCGTCATTCTGGTCCTCCACTTCGCCGGATGGGGACTCGTCTGGTGGTGGGCGCGGCCGTACCCATTCCTCGTCGGCCTGGCGGGCCTGGCCTATTCGTTCGGGCTGCGGCATGCGTTCGATGCGGACCACATCGCCGCGATCGACAACACGACGCGCAAGCTCATGACCGGCGGCACGCGTCCGCTCGGCGTCGGCTTCTTCTTTTCGCTCGGCCATTCGACGGTGGTCTTCCTCCTGACAGCGGCGATTGCTGTAGCGGCGCATGTCGTCACGACGGCCTTGCCGTCGTTGCGCGAGGTTGGCGCGTACGTCGGCACGACGGTGTCGGGCGTGTTTCTCTATGTCATCGGCATTCTGAACCTGCTGGTGATGATCGACATCGTCCGGGTATTCCGGGCCTTCCACCGCGGCGAGTCCGAGGCGGCCGAACTCGAAGCACGTCTGCTCGACCGCGGCGTGATCAGCCGCTGGTTCAAGGGCCTCTTTCGCCTCGTCTCGACGCCGCGTCAGATGTACTGGATCGGTCTTCTCTTCGGCCTGGGCTTCGACACGGCGACCGAGGTGGGCCTGCTCACCACAGCCGGCGTGGCGGCGACGCAGGCGCTGCCGGCCACCGCCATCCTCAGCCTGCCCGTCGTGTTTGCGGCCGGAATGTCGCTTCTCGACAGTGCGGACGGCGTGATGATGTGCGGCGCGTACGGATGGGCGTTCGCCAATCCGCTGCGAAAACTGTTCTACAACCTGACGGTCACGGGTCTCTCGGTGGCCGTCGCGCTCCTCGTCGGCACCCTCGAGCTCGTCTCGATCATCACGGCGCGCTGGTTAGACATCCACACCGGCATCTGGGGCACGATCCAGCGAATCGACCTGCAGACGATGGGCTACGCGGTGGCGGGCCTGTTCGTGTTCAGTTGGGCGGCGTCAGCGGCGGTCTGGCGATTCGGGCGGATTGAGGAGCGGTGGAAGTACTGACGGCCTCATTTGAGATTCTTCAGTGCCTGAATCACCCACTCCCTGGCGATCGGCTGCAGCGCGGCATACGCGACCCACGCGGATCGCGCCCAACGGTCGACACCGGCCGCCAGGCGTTCCGGGTCCTCGGCCTCCTTCAGACTGGCCACGGTAATAGCGCCCCGGTCCTTGGGGATGCCGGGGGCTGGCGGATACGGCGTCTTGCCCCACGGCGCCGTTTCGATGTACTTCTGCAGCGCGCGATACCCCTTTTCCTGCCCGCCGTGTTCGAGCGCCCAGCACACGCCGCCCAGGTGCGCGGCCAAGCCCACGTAGCGACCGCAGTACTCTTCCTCGTGCTGGATGCAATAGACGTCGTGCATCAGGCGCCAGGTCGGCATGCTGCCGGTCCAGGCGAGGGCGCGCACGCGAAGCGCGACTTCGTTCATCAAGTCCTGGCACGCGGCCCGGCCGTCGGCGAAGCCACACGGGCACGCCGTCATTCGATCCCCCACTAGCTCAGCCCCACTGCTGTCGTCAGGAACTCGACGAGAGGCGTCACCTCGGCACACGCCTCCATGTAGCGATCGACGAAACGAGCCGAGGCGACGTCGGCCTGGGTGAAGGTCGTCAGGGCGTAGAGATCCTTCCGCTTCAGGTCCTCGATGAAGGGATGTGCTTTGTCAAAGCCTGCTGGCGGCCGCTTGAGCGTCTCGCCTTGCAATTCAATGCCGGACTTCAGCACGGCCGACCACGCCTTCGGGTGCGAGACGATTCGCTGCCGGATGCGCGTGAGCGTCGCGGTGTCGGCGTGATAGATCCCGCCGCCTCCGTAGCTCTCGTCGACGGCCAGATGGAGGTAGAACGAGGGCGCGTGGGGACCGGTAGCGGCTTTGCGCGTCTTTCGATGGCCGAACCGCGCCGCCAGCCAGGTCTTGTAGGGCGTCTTGTCAGCGGAGAACCGCGTATCGCGATAGATCCGGAACATCGACCCGCCACTGCGCCTCGGGTCGGCCACGAAGCCCGGACAGACGGCCGGGAGGCGTTCGCCGACTTCCCGAATGAAGGCGAGCATCGGCGCCTCGACCTCGGCGACGTAGCGCGGGCGGTTCGCCTCGAACCACTCCCGGTTGTTGTGCCGCTTGAGGTCGCGGAGAAACGCGAACAGGCCTGGACCGAACGACATTTCCTTTACTCTATGCCAGTCGACGGCGGACCGGCCGGCTTGACGCGGTCGCGCGACATGCTGTCGCAGCGTCTGAGGGACACGCTCTTCGGCGCGTCGCGTCCTGTGTTGACGACCCCAGCCAAGATCGATACGGTGTCCTGACACCGATGGCGCTTGAAGGGTTGGTCCCGGCGTGCTGAGCGTGGTGATGCCCGTTCGGAACGCCGCGCCGTTTCTCGACGCGAGCATCGCCAGCATTCTCGGCCAGACGATGGCGGACTTCGAGTTCGTCGTGCTCGACGACGCGTCGACGGACGGATCACGCGACCTGTTGCGCGCCTGGGCCCGGCGCGACGCGCGGATTCGCCTCATCGAGAGCGACGCGCCGCTCGGCCTCGCCGGGTCCTCGAACCGCGTCATGCGCGAGGCGCATGGCTCGATCTGCGCGCGCATGGATTCGGACGACGTGTCGGAGCCGGATCGCTTCGCCAGGCAATGGGAGGTACTCGAGGCCCATCCGGGGGCCTCAGCCGTCGCCACGCTGTGGCGGGGGATCGACCCGCAGGGCCGCGTCATTCGTCCCAGTGACCGCTGGCGACTCTTGCGACATGCGACTTCCGCGCCGTTCCCGCACGGGTCCGTGATGTTTCGGCGCCATTGGGGCCTGTCAGCCGGCGGTTATCGCGAGACGTGCACGAACTGGGAGGACTTCGACTTCTTCGTGCGGATGGCGCGCCTCGGCCCGATTTACGTCATCGCCAAGCCGCTCTACGCGTATCGGTTTCATGCAACGACGACGACCGCGATGCGCCCGCTCGCGTCGGTCGAGCGTATGTACCGGTGCGTCGATCGTTTGCAGGGCGGGGAGGACTACGGGGCGATTCTGGACGGACCGGCGCCGGCGCAGCCGACGGATCCGCGCGCGGTTCGATCGCTCGCGGCGCCTCGGATCTGGGCCGGCGAGCGCCCGCGAATTCCGGCGGCGTGGTGGCTGCGCGGATCCTGGCGCCCGATTTCAGCGGCTCTCTACGCGCTCGTTCTCGGCACGTGGGGTGAGATCAGCCCGAAATCTCTACGTTGGGCGCTCGGCGCCGTCATCACATCGCGCGATTGCATCGCCGCGCTGCGGATTCCTGAGGGCGGCGTGGTGCGCTGGACGCCCGTCCCCGAACGCGTCTCGCGCGTGTCTCCCGCGCTCGCCCCGGAAACGTCAGGCAAATAGCCACCCGCGCCGCCGGCCGCGGCCCCGTCGTACAGTGGATGCGATGCGGGTCAGCCCTGGGTTCGCGGCCATTGTCGCGGCGCTCGTCGTCATTGGCATCGATCCGACCTCGGCCTGGCAACGGACTTCCGGCCTGGCGGTCACGGTTGATGCCCGATCGATCCAGCCGGGCGAACTGGTCCTTCTGACGGTCGTCACGTCCGACCCGACCGACGTCATCGCCGCACAGGCGTTCGGCCACCGCGCCGCGACTTATCGCGTCGATCGCACCACGTGGCGGGCGCTCGTCGGCATCGACCTCAACACCCCACCTGGCCGGTATCCGGTGACCTTGGACTCGACCCTCGCCGGCCATCGCGCCCAAACCACCTCCACGCTCGACGTGCGCGACAAGGCGTTTCCGACGCGCGAGCTTTCCGTCGCCGAGGCCTTCGTGAATCCTCCGGCCACCGAGACCCACCGGATTGTCGCGGAGGGTGCCCGACTCGACGCGATCTGGAAGGTCGAGACGCCGCAGCGTTTGTGGGAGGGCCCGTTCGTGCGTCCGGTCGCCGAGCCCGCCAACAGCGCGTTCGGATCGCGGAGCGTGTTCAACGGACAGATTCGGGCGCCGCACAGCGGCGCGGACTTCCTCAGTCCGGCCGGCACGCCCGTTCACGCGCCGGCGGCCGGCAGGGTCGTCGTCGCGGCGTCGCTGTACTACACCGGCAACACGGTCGTGATCGATCACGGCCTGGGGCTGTACTCGCTTTTCGCGCATTTCTCGGCGATCGCCGTTCACGAGGGCGACCTCGTGACCGCGGGGGATGTCATCGGTCGCGTCGGCGCTACGGGTCGCGTCACTGGTCCGCACCTCCATTGGGCCGTCCGTCTCGGCGGCGCGCGCGTCGATCCTTTGTCGGTTCTGGCCGTCCTTGGAGGAGATCCGAAGGGAGGCTAAGAGGCTGGAAGGTCGGGAGGCTGGGAGGCAGACGCCAGAAGAGCACTCGAGATTCTCTTACAATGCGGGGGCCATGGCTTCAGCCGCCGAGCGCCGCCCTGCGGCAGACGAGACCACGCAAGCCGCCACGACTTCCACGGGCAGCCCTGGCGGCCTCACCGACCCGTCCCTCTACATCAACCGTGAGTTGAGCTGGCTCGAATTCAACTGGCGCGTGCTCGCGCAGGCTCAGGATCCCTACCATCCCCTGCTCGAGCGCGCGAAGTTTCTCGGCATCGTCGCGACGAACCTCGACGAGTTCTTCATGGTGCGGGTCGCCACGCTCCTGCGACAGTTGCGCACGGGTGTCGATCAGGCGGGACCAGACGGTTGGACGGGTCGCGAGCTGCTCCGCGTCGTGCGGGCGACGGCCGTCGAGATGCAGGAGGCTCAGGCGGCGTGCTGGGCACAGGATATCCGGCCGAAGCTCGTCGCCGCAGGCATCCGGATTCTCGAGCCGGCGGAGTACACCGACGAGGTCCGGGCGTATCTCGAGACCTATTTCGCGCGCGAGATCCGCCCGGTGCTGACGCCGCTCGCGTTCGATCCGGGTCACCCGTTTCCGTTCATCTCGAACCTGAGCCTGAACCTGGCCCTCGTCGTGAAGTACGCGGGCCAGCTGCGGTTCGCGCGCGTGAAGCTGCCAAGTGTCCTGCCGCGCTTCGTGCCGATTCCGCCGGGCGCGGCCGGTGGCCGAGAGTCGACGTTCGTGTTCCTCGAGGACGTGGTGCGCGCGCAAGTGGCCACGCTCTTTCCCGGCACGACGGTCAAGGGCGCGTACCTGTTTCGCGTGATTCGGGACGCCGACCTCGTCATCCAGGAGGACGAGGCCCACGATCTCCTCGCGTTGATCGACGAAGGTCTGCGGCACCAGCGCCACGGCGCGGTTGCGTCGCTCGAGGTCGAGCAGTCGATGCCTCGCCGCGTGCTCGACACGCTCGTCCAGAACTTCGAAACCGACGAGTCCCACGTCGTGCGCACCAGCCATCGGCTGGGCTTCGGCTCCTGGATCGAGCTCGGCGGGATCGCGCGGGCGGACCTGAAGCACCCCGTGTTCCCGGCGAACCAGATGTGGCCGGCGCACGACCCCTCGGGGATTTTCGAGGACCTTCGTCATCGCGATCGGCTCGTCCACATCCCGTTTCAGTCGTTTGGCGCGATCGAATCCTTCGTTCGCGAAGCCGTGCGCGATCCCCTGGTCGTCGCCATCAAGATGACGCTCTACCGCATCGGGCATGACTCGCCGCTCGTGGATCTGCTCGTCGAGGCGGCCGAGGCGGGCAAACAGGTGGCCGTGCTCGTGGAACTCAAGGCGCGCTTCGACGAGGAGAACAACATCCGGTGGGCGCATCGGCTCGAGGCCGCGGGCGCGCACGTCGTCTACGGCCTCCCCCATCTGAAGACCCACGCCAAGCTATGTCTCGTGGTGCGGAAGGAGGCCGACGGGATCCGGCAGTACGCCCACGTCGGCACGGGCAACTACAACTCATCGACGGCACGCGCCTACGTGGACCTCGGGATCTTCACGTCGCGGCCGGACGTGGTCGAGGACGTCGCCGATCTCTTCCATCATCTGACGGGTTATGCGGATCGGCGTGAATATCGGCAGCTGCTCGTGGCGCCGGTGACGATGCGTCAGCACATCCTGGGCCTCATCGACGGCGAAATCGCGCACGCCGCCGCCGGCAGACCGGCGCGGATGGCGCTGAAATTCAATGCCCTCACCGACCACGAGATGATTCGCGCGCTCTATCGGGCCTCCCAGGCGGGCGTGACGGTCGACCTGATCATTCGCGGCGTCTGCTGCCTCAAGCCCGGCATCGCGGGCGTGAGCGACCGCATCACGGTGCGCTCGATCGTCGGCCGCTTTCTCGAGCATTCCCGCGTCTACTGGTTCCACAACGGCGGCGAGCCGCGCGTCTACATCGGCAGCTCGGATCTGATGGAGCGCAACCTCGACCGGCGCGTCGAAGTGCTGTGCCCGGTGGTGGATCCGGCCATCGCCTCGCATCTCCACGACGTCGTCATCGACGCCTACCAGCGCGACACCCATCGGTCGCGATCGCTCGGCTCCGACGGCCGCTATGTCCCCCACGCCGCCGCGTCTCAACCCGGCGCCCTCAACGCGCAGGACACGTTCCTGGCGTGGTATTCAGAGGCAGAAGCCAACAAATGAGGCAATGCGTGAATGGGCGAATCGGTGAATGGAATGAGTGAATGCATCAATGGGTGAATGAGATCGGCGTTCCCCTCGTTACAGCAGGAGTCGAGCGAGGTTGAAGTAAATGATGAGCGCGACGAAGTCGACCGTCGCGAGGACGATGGGCCCTGACGCGATCCGGGGATCGCGCCGTGTGCGACCGACCATCGCCGGGAGCCCAACGCCCACCAGCGCCGCCACCGCCATCGCCAGAAGGATCGTCAGGGCGACCGTCCACGCGATCGCCGCAGGCTGACCGAAGACGACCACCAGTCCCGCGACCACAAGCGCGCTGCCAGCGCCGAGGAGCATGGCGGTCGCGAGGTCGCGGGTCAGGCGACGGCCGCGCCGATGGAGCGCCTGAAGCGTCAGCGTCACCGATTGGATGCCGACACTCTCCGCCAGCGTCAAGACGACCGGCACGAACAGCGCGAGTCCGATCGAGGTCCGCAAGAGGGCCTGGTAGTAGCCCGTGACGAACGCGGCCACCATGCCGCCGCCGACATTACACAGCAGCCACGGGAAGCGACCGCGAAAGCCCTGCCACGCCGTGGCACTCTCCGACACGCGAGCCCCGATCATCTGAAAGATGTCATCCGACGTTTGCCGACCGCTGAGGACGGTCGCCTCATCGGCGAGCAGCGTCACGTCGACGACGCCCTCCAGATGCGCCCGGTCGTCGAGGACGGGGACGGCGAGCAATCGGTGGCGCACGAACAGGTCTGACGCCTCCCGGATTGTCGCCGAGTGCCGCAGCGTGACGACGTCCGACACCATCAGGTCACCGATCCGTGCCGCGGGCTCTGCCGAGAGCAGCCGGCGTACGGGCAACACACCGGCGAGCACGCCGCCGGCATCGACTACGTAGAAATACACGATGCGCTCGCCGAGCGGCCGCGCGCGCAGCGAGGCCAGCGCCTGGTCGACGGTGTCGTCAGTACCGAGCGTGGTGACGTCGCGCCGGATGTAACCGGCGATCGGATCGTCGAGGCGGCCGGAGCGGGGGGACCGGCGAGCATGAACAGGCATAGTCCGGCCATTCTGCCCCAGCAGCCCGCGGCACCAGACGGCTAGCATTCGCCGACTCCTGCCTTCCCCCTACCGGATTTTTGGATCTGGGGTGGGGCCGCGGCGCGCTAAACTAAAGTTACTGGGGCTCCCACCCGACAGGTAACACGGACGACCTCAGCGGGAGTGTGTTCATGACAGTGCGCCAGCTGGCATGGTCCAAGACCGGCCGCGCTCCCCATTTGCTTCTCCTCGTCGCCTGTGCGGGCCTCGGCTGCGGTCTCGCCTCCCCGTGGGGCGTGCGTGTCGCGGCCCAGTCCCCTCAATCACCGACGGCGCCGTTCGGCAAAGCGCCCAGTTTCGACGTCATCGTGCCGGCCTTCACCGACACGGAGATCGCTCGCTTCACGACGACGCTCGACTCGCAGCTTTCGGCGCGTCCGGCCACCGCGTCGTCGATCGACGACGCGGCTATCTGGGATGTGGCGCGCGGGTTGCAGACCGGCCGGCTCTCGGCGGCCCAAGAGGCCCGCGTGCACGGCGCGCTCACGGCCGCCGCGGCTCGGAACCCGTCGAGCGCGGCCCTCGCCAGCCGGGTCTGGAACATGGTCGACACACTCACCGTCGGGAAGACCGCGCCCGAGATCACGGGGCGCGATCTGGACGGCGCGGAATTCCGGTTGAGCGATTACCGCGGCAAGGTCGTCGCGCTGATTTTCTCGGGGGAGTGGTGCGGCATCTGCCGAACGCAGTACCCGTACGAGCGGCTACTGCTCGAGCTCTACAAGAACTGGCCGTTCGCGATTCTCGGCGTCGACAGCGACGCGGACCGGGACAGCACCCGAAGGGCGATGACTGATCGCGGCTTGACCTATCGCAGCTGGTGGGACGGCTACCTGCCCGACAACACGGGCGGCCCGATTGCTACGGAGTGGGACGTCACGGGCTGGCCGACGGTCTACGTCATCGACCCGACCGGCGTCATTCGCTTCGTGGACTTGCGGCAGGAAGACTTGCTCAAGGGCGTCCGGCAGCTGCTCACCGATCCGACTCATAGCGTCATTCCGACGAACGGCCGTAAATAAGCCTCCATCGCCACGAAGGTCCGCGAAGGTCGCGAAGGGTGTTCAGCCCCTGGCTTCGCGTCCTCTGCGACCTTCGTGGCGGTCGGGCGGCCGTCTAGCGTGTATCTACCGTACTTCGGCCGTGCAACGGTCCGCGACGAGCGTGAGGTTCTTCGCGGAGAACCTCGGCATGTCCTTCTCCGTTGGCTTCTGGCCGGCCGCTGCGGGTGCGGTGACCTTGTCGGCGGAACCGGTCACGCTGACCTCATGGTTGAGGTTTGCGGCGAGCGGCAGATCCTCGGAGGCCGCGACGATGACGTAGCTCTGGCCCTTTTCGGTCTTGTCGTCGGGCTTCTGCCGCGCGTTGTCGAGGACGAACACCGCCGGACTCGAGCCCTGAGTCAGGCATCCGGTCACGGTGACATCCGGCGCTTTCGCGGCTGCGCCCTGGGCCGGCGGTGTGGTGCCGCTCTGGGCGGCGATCAAGGCCGAAGCGGCGAGCACGCTTGCGAGGACACCCACTAGTTGTCGTTTCATGGCGGAACTCCTTCGGATAGCGACCCGTCGACCCGACCCCCATGTACACAAAGGGCGTGCCAGTGCCAGGGGGGCTCAGGAATCGACGTCGTCGGCCGCCACGGACCGGCTCGGGCCGAGGACGTGCAAGAACTACCTATATGTCGGCAGATAAATGCGTCTGATGGGGTCGCCGTGGCGAGGGTCGCGGCCGCCGGCTCGCTGCAGGCAGCGTGCGCCGATCGCCCATCGGTCAGACGAGGTCCGTCACTTGTATCGGCAATTGCCGGACGCGCTTCTTCGTCAACGCGAAGAGGGCGTTCGCGACAGCCGGGGCAATCCCTGGCACTGAGGCTTCGCCGATGCCGCCGGGGGCCGCACTGCTCGCCACGATGTGCACGTCGATGACCGGCGCCTCTGGCATCCGAATCACATCGTAGTCGCTGAAACTCGATTCGTTCACGCGACCGCGGTCGATCGTGATGGCGCCCTTCAGGGCCGCTGACAGCCCGAAGATGATTCCGCTCTGGATCTGTTGCCGGACGATCGCCGGATTCACGACCATGCCGCAATCGACCGCACAGACGACGCGATGCACGACCACCTTGTCTGCGGCGAGCGACACCTCCGCGACCTGCGCGGTGTAGCTGCCGACGTTGTTCACCACCGACACGCCGCGCGCGCGGCCGGCCGGCGCCGGCGTGGCCCATCCGGCTTTGTCGGCCGCCAGATTCAGCGCGGCCAGCAGTCGCGGCTGGTCGGCGAGCAGGCGACGTCTGAGATCGAGCGGATCCTTGCCGCCGAGCGCCGCCAACTGATCCACGAAGCTCTCGGCAAAGAACGTGTTCTGCGAGTAGCCCACCGACCGCCAAAAATGCGTGGGGATTCCGGCGTTGGCGTTGTGCGACTCGACCGAGATGTTCGGGATGGCATACACGAGGGTCGACAGACCTTCGACGGCGGTCCCGGCACCCGAGAACTGCGGACAGGCGACCTTCGCGCTGAATGCGACCGGCCAGCCATCTGCGTCGACGCCACCGGCCAGCTTCACGTACGAGGCCGGACGATAGCGATCATGCTTCGTGTCGTCCGGACGTGACCACGTCAGCTTGACCGGCGCGCCAGCGGCCTTCGAGATTTCAACGGCCTCGCCGATGTAATCGGCGTTCGTTCGCCGACCGAAGCCGCCGCCCATATAGAGGGTATGGACGGTCACCTGGTCCTGGCGCAGGCCCGTAGCCGCCATCGCGGCCTGCCGGGCGGCCGTTTGTCCCTGGGTCGATGCCCAGACCTCACACGAGTCCGGTCCGACGCGTGCGGTGCAATTGAGCGGCTCCATCGGCGCGTGCGCCAGAAACGGGACCTGGTAGACCGCGTTGATGGTCTTTGCCGCGTGCGCGAGCGCGCCCGTCGCGTCGCCGACGGCCTTCGCGGACACGCCCGGCTGTTCCACCAAGTCGGCGCACATCTTCATGAGCGCATCGCTCGACATCGCCGCCGTCGGCCCCTCGTCCCAGGTCACGTCGAGCGCCCGGCGCCCTTCCATCGCCGACCAGGTGTTGTCCGCCACGACCGCGATGCCACTCGAGACTCGGAAGATACGCTTCACTCCCGGTACGAGCTTGGCCTTGGTGTCGTCGACGGTTGCCACGGTACCGCCGAAAACCGGACACCGGGCGATGACGGCATAGAGCATGCCGGGCAAGCGAACGTCGATCCCAAACATCGCGGTGCCGTTGATCTTGCTCGGCGTGTCGAGCCGCTTCACGGGCTTGCCGACGAGCGCGAAGTCGCCTGGACTCTTCAGCGGCGGCGGTTCGGGCACGGACAATTTCGAGGCCGCGTCGGCGAGCGCGCCGTACGTGAGACGCGCCCCAGTCGCCATGTTGACGACGATGCCGTTCTCCGCGCGACACTGCCCGGCGTCGACGTGCCATTCGGCAGCAGCGGCATTGACCAGCATCTGGCGTGCCGTCGCACCCGCCCGCCGCAGCGGTGTCCAGGAGGTCCGGATGCTGGAGCTCCCGAAGACGCCTTGGCTCGCGCCATAGGCCGGATCGAGACCAGGGAACTCCGTGCGCACTTTCGTCCAGTCGCATTCGAGTTCCTCGGCAAGGAGCATCGAAAGCGACGTCACGGTGCCCTGCCCCATTTCGGCCTTGTGAATGAACAAGGTGACGGCCTCGTCCGATCCGATGTGAATCCAAGCACTCAGGGCCGATGTAGTCGCGGCCCCTGCCGCGGCTGCGCCGCGAAGGGTTAGGGGCAAGGAGAACCCGAGCAGCAGTCCACCGGCGCCGACGGCACCGGTTCTCAGAAACTGGCGGCGATCGAGGTAGCACCCCCCGGCGGTTTCCGGGCGTTGGCGCGACGCGGCGACCGGGCCGATGGCGCTCACAGGGCACCGCCCTTCGCCGATCCGGCGGCACGATGGATGGCCCGCCGGATGGATTCGTAGGTGCCACAGCGACAGATGTTGCCGCGCATCGCGCGGTCGATGTCCGCATCGGTCGGACTCGGCGTCTTCGTGAGGAGCGCCGCTGCCGCCATGATCTGGCCCGACTGGCAGTAGCCGCATTGGGGCACGTCTTCCTCGACCCAGGCTCGCTGGACGGGATGGCTTGACGAGGGCGACAGCCCTTCGATCGTCGTCACCCGCTTGCCGACGACCTCAGCGATCGACACGCCACAGGACTTCACCGCCGTCCCGTCGATGTGCACCGTGCAGGCGCCGCACTCGGTCAGGCCACAGCCGAATTTCGTGCCGGTCATGCCCAGCGTGTCGCGCAGGACCCACAAGAGGGGCATCTCGCCCGGCACGCTGACCGTCTGCCGCGTGCCGTTGAGCGTAAAGTCGAACGCCATAGTGGTCTCCACAGAACGACGTCGGACGCCGCGATCCGGTCGAGTATAACGCCTGTGTCGTGGCAGACTGGATTTGGCCGCCGGCCGGAGGTCTGATGCCGCTGCTCGAAGTGATTGTCGCGAGCACGCGCGACCAGCGCGTGGGTCGCATCATTGGAGACTGGTTCGTGGCGCATGCGCGCGCACAGGGATCGTTCGACGTGGAGTTGATCGACCTGCGGGAGCTGGCGCTGCCCCTGCTCGACGAGCCGCATCACCCACGATTCAAGCGGTACGAGCACGCGCACACCAAGGCATGGAGTGCCATCGTCGATCGCGCCGACGCCTTCGTTTTCGTGACGCCGGAGTACAACTACGGCTGCCCCCCCTCTCTCGTCAACGCGATCGACTATCTCTGGGCCGAGTGGATGTACAAGCCGCTCGGCTTCGTGAGCTATGGGGGGATCTCGGGCGGCACGCGCTCCGTGCAGATGACGAAGCTCATTGCGACGACCGTCAAGCTCGTGCCGATTCCGGAAATGGTGACGATCCCGCTCGTCGCGCAGCACATCAAGGACGGCGCCTTCGACAGCACCGACAAGCACACCGGTTCCATCGCCCCCCTGCTCGTCGAGCTGCGTCGATGGACTGACGCGTTAGCTGCGCTTCGAGGTCAGAGGGCAGGCTTGAAGGCTTGAAGGCGGAGGACCGGGGCTTGAGGGCTGGAAGGCCGGCAGGCTTGGAGGCACGAATGACCTACAAGAGCCGCAGCACCGTCCGCAGGCCGCCCATCGGCGAGGTGGTGAGGGCGATCGACCCACGGTAGAGCTCCGCCAGATCGCGCACGATGGCGAGGCCGATTCCCGAACCTGGCGCGGCTTCGTCGGCCCGCACGCCTCGCTGGAGCACGGCCTCTCGCATCGACACGTCGAGGCCCGGGCCGTCATCGTCGACCGTGATCGCGACGCCGCTCTCCGCCTGCGTCGAGGAGACGAGAACGCGCGATCGAGCCCATTTGCAGGCGTTGTCAATCAGATTGCCGAGCATCTCGTCGAGATCCTCCCGTTCGCAGCGGACCACGAGATCGGCGGGCACGTCGACGTCGATCGTCAGGCCGCGATCGGCGTGCACGCGCTGGAGCGCGCGCACGAGGCCCTCGACCGACTCTCGGACCACGGACCGCGCGCCGAGCGTGCCGCCGGACGCCGCGGCCCGCGCGTGCGCCAGGTGATAGTCGATTTGTCGCCGCATGCGCTCGACCTCATGGCCGACGAGGGCGGCGAATTCCGGGTCGCCCGATCGCGCGCGTGAGGACTCGTGCGCGATGATCGCGAGCGGCGTCTTCAGCCCGTGGGCGAGGTCGCCTGCCTTCGCTTGCGCGCGACGTACGGCTTCCTCGCGCTCGCCGAGGAGCGCGTTCAAGTCGTCGACGAGGGGCTGGACCTCTGCGGGATAGACGCCGGTCACTTTCGGCGCCCGGCCGTCGCGCACGGCGAGCAACTGGGTACGCAGGCGGTCGAATGGCGACAAGCCGAGCCGAAGCTGCGCAATGCCGGCTGACATACCGAGGATGCCGATGAACACGACGATGC
>Ga0209580_10000259_pt1 | contig 32450 bp, 25 predicted proteins | sample Coa_R1_5_FD_187153 | JGI IMG/M metagenome (GOLD analysis project Ga0209580, IMG submission 187153) | Surface soil microbial communities from Centralia Pennsylvania, which are recovering from an underground coalmine fire - Coalmine... | ecosystem: Environmental > Terrestrial > Soil >... | reverse complement strand
CGTCGTTACCGTCAGCGCGATACCCAGGGCAGTCATGATGGTCAGCCCCTTGCGGAGCGTCATGTTGCGAACGTTGTACTTGATTGGGATCGCCATATTCTTTCCCTAGCCGATGTGGCGCAGGCCCTCCACGATTCCCAAACGCGACGCGTTGTAGGAAGGAATGATGGCACTGACAAACCCGACCAGGGCTGCAACGACCCAAGCCGTGAGCATGGTGAGTCCGTTGACCTGGAGTGCCCCTGCAAATCCTCCGGCGTTGGCGGCACCCATTCCCAACAGGTATGCCACCACAGAACCTCCGACGCCGCCCACCAGCGCCAACACCACCGCCTCTCCTACAAAGAGACTAAGAACCGTGGCGCGCGTGAAGCCCAGCGTCTTGAGCACCGCCACTTCGCGCGTCCGTTCACGAATCGACATCGCCATGGTGTTCGCCGAAACCAGCAGAATCGCGAAAACCACTGCACCGCAGATGCTCAGAATGAATGCCTTCACGTTTCCCAACATCGCCAGGAAGCCGAGTTGAAAAGCCGCTTCCGTCTCGGTCCGTGTGGGCTGAGGCGAATTGCGGAACATCTCGTCGACAGCCGGACCTATCTTCTGCACCGCTTCCGGCGAGTCCGCTAGGATCGTATAGAAGCCCTGCTGCCCTTTCATGTAAGGCACGGCCTCTTCCACATATTTCTGATTGAAGTAGAGGGCTTGCGTGGGCCGCGGCGCCGTGAAAATCCCCCGAATCGTTAGTTCCAGGTTTACGGGAAAGATAGTCCCAGTAATGATGATCTTCTGACCCACCTTCCAGCCGTAGTCTTGCGCCTTCTTGCTATCTACGACCGCGCCGGCGCGATCTCGCTGCCACGCCTTGACCTGATCCTCCGGAATTTTCCAGTCCTTAAAGACGTTGAAGAACTCGTCCGGGTCGGTGCCAAACTGCGCGAAGAAGTTCCCCGATTTGTCATCCTTGTAAACCCCGCCAAACCAGTTCTGGGGAAGAACGTCAGCCACGCCAGGAATCGCGCGGATTTTTTCCCGGTAGAAGCTCGGCATGCTGAACGCAAGCGAAACCTTATGTCGGGTCACCAGGCGCAACGACGATTCCTCGGTCGGCTTCGACATGTAGAAATTGCGCCAGATCGCCATCATCAGCGTGAGCAACAACAATGAAAAGCCTATGCTCAACACCGTAAGGATGCTCCGCCGAAGATTGCGAAAGGTGTTCTTACGGACAAATCGCGTCAAGGTCATGGATGAACTCCGAGGCAAGCAGAAGACGGACCGCAGGAGGCAGGTACGGCCAATCGGAAACAGGATAGACGATTGCGTTCCATATCGACAACCTGCGTGTGGAAGACCTGAAAGCGGCTCTCTCAGCCGATTCCGTGACGCCTCTATACTTCCCGGACCCCGCTCCGCCCACAAGTGGAGATCGTCACCAAAGCCGGGTGACAAATGTCACCCCAAATCACATCACAAGTAAAACCGTTGAGACCACCGTGAAGTTACGCCGTAGTCCCATCACAGTTGCTAGAACGATTTCCTTAGTGAACCTTAGTGCCCTTCGTGGTGAAAGCATTCACGCCCGAAGCCATCTCTTAATTAACCCGGCCCTCATCGGCCGATGGGCCGTAGAGGGCCGGAACCGAGGAATCGTTCAGCCGCAAATAGACAGTGAGTTGTCCGCGATGATGGGCCAGATGGCTGAAGACCGAATCCGCAATCATCAGTTGACGTGGACTCTCGCTCACCACGTGATCGCCCACCACAAATCTCCAGGACGTCAGCAGATGATCGTCCGTAGTGTTCTGCAGAGCCTCGCGCGCCTCTGCCACCGCGGCGTCGAGTGCCGCAATCAGTTCTTCGCGCTTGCGCCACCCGAGAGGCTTGAACTTCGCGGCGGCCGGCGATTTCAGATCCAGCTCGTCATGCTTCACCATGCTGACGATCCACGAGGGCATGGTCGCCACCAGCGAAGCCAGATAGCCAAGAGGCATCGACTTCGGATGCGGTTTCCAGTCGTTGTGATCCTCTGGTACGCGTTGCAGCGCCTGGCGACTGCTGGCCGCTTCCCGATCCAGTTCGGCAAGAAAGAAATCTGTGAGCTTCATTGTCATCTCCGTTCTCAAGTCGATCCGCCTTATTCGGGTTGGCGGAATCGATGCCGGAAACACTAGCAGCAATTGAGGACAGTTTTAGTCCTCGATTCGTGGCACAATCATTTCCATGCTGCAGACGTCGGCTCGGCTGCTTCGGCTGCTTTCGCTCTTCCAGGCACAACGCTACTGGTCGGGAGCCGAACTCTCCAGCAGATTGGACGTAACCGGACGAACCCTGAGGCGGGATGTGGATCGCCTGCGCAGCCTCGGCTATCCCGTGCACTCGACCTCAGGAGTGGCCGGCGGATACCAGCTTGGAGCAGGCGCGAACCTGCCGCCCCTGCTGCTGGACGATGATGAGGCGGTGGCGGTCGCTCTCGGATTGCGCACTGCGGCGAGCGGCACCGTCAGCGGAATGGAAGAGTCCTCGGTTCGCGCTCTCCTGAAACTGGAACAAGTGCTACCGCCCAGGTTGCGAAATCGTGTGGCAGCGCTGCACGGTTCTATCGTGCAATTGGGCAGCCGTGGCACAACAGTCGATGCCGGCCGCCTGTCCGCGATTGCCGGTGCGAGCCGCGATCGCGAAAAGATCAGATTTCGATACAACGACCGCACCGGAAGTTCCAGCGCGCGGATCGTCGAGCCGCATAAGCTGGTACATACGGGTTATCGCTGGTACCTCGTGGCGTGGGACGTGGGAAGGGAAGACTGGCGCACCTTCCGCGTCGATCGCATCGATGGCAAAGTCAGGACCTCAACACAGTTCAAGCCCCGCAAGCCGCCGGAGGGAGACTTCGTTGCCTTTGTTTCGAAATCTCTTTCGCAGGTGCCCTATCCATGCCGGGCACGCGTAACTCTGCATGCGCCGGTCGAAGTGATCGCCAAGCGAGTGCCTCCTGCCGCCGGAACACTGGAAGCCACCGGCCCCACTTCCTGCCTCCTGACGACCGGATCGCATTCCTGGGAGTCCATCGCCATCCATCTGTTATGGCTGGGGGTTGATTTCGAAATCCAAGAACCTCCAGAACTGATCGCTTACCTCGCCAACCTCTCCGAACGCATCATTGCCGTGGTGAAGTCCTCGAGCCAACTGCGCGAAAGCTGACGTAGGGACAGCCGCCTCGGCTGTCCAGCGAAGGCGAAGCCGAGCGCCTGTGTAGAGACGGACACAGCTTGCCCTGATTCCTGCGACCCTTTGGCGGTGGCGGGGGAACTTGAGCTGTAATGGGGCGATCACACTCAGCGACAAATTCCCTTCGGCCCGACGACCTTCAGATTGGCCACGCCTAATAGCCGTGCGCCTTCAGTTCCGCTGCAAATACTATGGCAACAATCGTCACTGCCGCACCTGCAATGATGCCGATCTTTGCGCCTTTCGATAGGCCGGAGCCTTGGACCCTCTCTACGTCGACGTACAGGATCGTCGTCGCTTGCCCAGTGGTCTTGTCAGTCACGTCAAAAGACGCATCTTCAATTTTGCTGATGTAGCCCTTGACCTCCTCTTTTTTGTTCCGCAGTCTCACCTTGACTTTCGATTTTTCTCCAATGCCGCGCTTTTGCACTGTTGCTTTAACCTTGGCAGTGCGAAACACATCCTCTGTGGGCGTGGCTTGGGCGACGAGACTGTTAAACACTAGCAAACCGACAAGAAGGAAACTGAAATGCTTCCCCAAGCTGATCTTTCTCATGCATTCTCCTTCTCAAACATTCCAGATTTGGACTCTGACCCGCGAGGACCGAACGATACAAACGAAACCGTAAACGCCGACTCGCTAGCGATGATGAAGATCGACTTCTCCGACAACGACAGGGTCCGGGGATAGGGAAGAAAGAGAGCCGCCCCACTCTCAGGGCCGAGATGCTACTCTGGCGACCTTGCCCCCGTCAATCGGAAAACTGCCCAGCCGGAACGACAAACGGTCCCTCACGTGCTGAATCTTCGGCAGCTTCGAATGAGTACTGACTGCTGAGAATCCTGACTTCCGAAAATAGGCGTTAGCGCTTAAATTTCGGATTCTTTCAATTCAGTGCACATCCGAGCGTTTGTCGATGGCCGATGTCGGGGTCGAGTTACACGCGACGCCCCGAACACTCAAGGAGAAACGTGCTCGAGGCCCCGACGCGCCTTTGCGTCGGCTCAACGCGGTCATACATCGATTCGCCCACGCCCGGTAGTCTGAAGTACGGAGCATCTACTAGCGCTGCACAACGTTGCTCGCCCGCATTTCGGCTTACTTTGGTAACTCGAAGCAGCACGCGCGTGGCGATATCCTAACGCTACTCGGTTTCTCGGATGTTCGCCGCCATAAGTACTTCTGCGCGAGACAGGACCAGCGCGCGTGACGGCTTGGAGCAACAAAGCAATGTCTACGAAAATCGGCCACTTCGAAATCCTCAGTGAGTTGGCGAAATCGCCGACTGGCACGGTGTATAAGGCCAACGACCCAGAGAGCAATCAGACGATCGCTCTGAAGGCGATCCAGTTAAGTGTGTTTGGAGACCAAGCCGACGCACTGGAGCACGCACTCTTGGCCGAGGCCGAGACCACCAACGTTCTCAGCAGTCCTAATATCAGCAAGATCTTCGGCGCCGGCGAGATGGAAGGCCAGTTCTGCGCCGCCATGGAATATGTCCAGGGCAACAGCATCGCCACCATGCTGGCCCGCAAAGAGGGATTCTCCATCTGGGATTTGCTCGACATCGGACGCCAGTTGACCAGCGGCCTCGATCACGCCAACTCGCTTAAGCTGGTGCACTACAGCCTCGAGCCTTCCAAGATCATGTGCGGATGGGACGGCACCGTCAAAATTCTCAGCTTCGGCGTCTCCAGCGTAGGTAACTTCGCACAGCACGTGAGCCAGGGACTGCCTTCGTTCCTGCACTACATGTCGCCTGAGCAGGTGCGCGGCGAAGCCACCGATGGCCGTTCTAACCTATACAGCCTCGGCGCCATGTGCTACGAGATGGTGACCGAACGCAAAGCGTTCGATCGGGAAGATATTGAATCACTCCGCCAAAGCATCCTGGAGAGCACTCCTGTCGCACCGCTCCATGTGAATCCCAAGATCCACCCGCTGCTCAGCAATCTCATCATGAAGGCACTGGAAAAAGATCCAGCCAAGCGCTATCAGAGCGGCCGGGAAATGCTGGATGACCTCGAGAAGTGCAAGGAGTCGAAACCGGCAGCGGCCAAGAAAGCCGAAGCTCCAAAGGGAATCGCCGTTCCCGATAAAGCGAAGACCGCCGCACAATCGAAGTTTGTAAATGCAGCTCCGTCAAAGCCGCCAGCACCGGTCGCGCCCCCGAAACCAGCGTCCGCACCCTCGGGGCTGGCGCGTCCTTCGGCACCAGTTGCGGCACCTACGTCAGCGTTTGCGCCTCGGCCTTCAGCTTTAGCCAAGCCTTCAAAGCTGGCCATGCCGAAAGCCGCAGCTGCCGCGGCGGGCGTTGGATCCAGCGATTCTGTCGCGCTTCCCGAAATGAGTGCTGCTCCCGCGGAGATTCAGGAACTCGATCTCTCGGATCAGTTTGCCGCCAGCGCTCCTCAGATCGGCGTCGAACCCGAGCAGCCTTCGTCCTATATGTCGGCCGCGGTCGCTGATGAGCCCCAAGTGGAAACGTTCGAGCCTCAATCCGACCATGCCGCGCCGAAAATTGCTGTCGATCCCATGATGGCAGAGGGCCGCCCTGCCGGCGGAGGGGGAACCAGCTTCTCCGAAATTTCCGAACTCCCTCCCCTCCAGGAAGTCTACGTCGCGCCTCCGCCTCCGCCGCCGGTAGAGACTGCTCCGGTGCAATCGGAAATGGCAGCTGTCGCACCGTTTCGAGGCGGACGCAAAGCAGACGAGAAGCCCAAAGTCCAGCCGCGCGTAGTGGCGCAGAAGGCGATCAAAGAGATCAAAGGTGTTCCCCCCAAGCTTTATCTGTACGCTTTGGGTGGCGCCGGCGTCCTGATCCTGATTATCGCGATCGGTGTGACGTACTACATCCACAGCCAGGGCGACGAGGATGCGGGAGCGCCACGTTCCACCGCCGTCTCCGAACCTCCAGCACAGCCCGCGCCGGTAGTTCCGGCTCCCAAGACTGAAGCCACGCCCGCTCCTGCCCCGGCTCAGCCCGAAGAAGTCCAGGAACCCGACACCCCGGTAGCGCAACCCGCTGTCCCATCGAAATCAAGAAGCGCCAAGAAAAAGGCCACCGCAACGCCCGTCGTCATTCCCGGACAAATAGCCATTGATTCCACGCCGCAGGGCGCTCAAGTGCAGATTGACGGCGCCACCGATCCCAGCTGGGTCACGCCCTTCACTCTGACCAACATTCAGCCCGGCCAGCACACCATCACCGTCAGCAAGTCGGGTTACGCCACCGATACGCGAACCGTGAGTATCACCTCAGCGAATCGCGCGACCACGCAAATTCATCTCGCCCAGCTGGTGGCCACGCTGGTGGTCAAGAGCACTCCTCCCGGAGCCAGCGTCTACGTCGATGGTCACAACATGAACGCAAAAACGCCGGCGCAGGTCAGCGTCGATAAGGGTCAGCACCTCGTGCTGGTGCGCATGTCCGGCTATCTCGACGAAACCATGAACGGCCAGTTCACCCTCGGCCAGACCCTGAACTTCTCTCCGACCCTGCAGCCCCTGGGCAACGTCGACAGCATCAAGACGGTGGGCAGTAAAATGTCGCGTCTGTTCGGAGGTAAAGGCCAGCCCGGACAGGCCACGGTCTCCATCCATACACAGCCCAAGGGTGCTCAGGTCGCCGTCAACCAGCGCATGTTGGATAAGCCTTCTCCCGTCGACGTGATGGTCGATCCCGGCAACTATGTCATCGACATCACGCTCAGCGGATACGCCCCCATACACAAAGTCATCACCGCCACCAAGAGCGGCAAGGTCGTAATCGACGAAGCCCTTCAGCCGCAGTAGGAAAGTCGATGCGCTTTGTGATTGTCCGTTCCAGTGATGCACCCCCTCGTCTCCGCTTTTTGTATTCCGATTTGAAGGGGCGCGGCTTTAGGCGCTGAGGGATGACGCATAGACTAGCTTTTCTTCCTACCCTCGATTACCCAACATCCCTCTTCTCGTCCGCCGCGTGCAGGAATAGCGTCTGCCCGACCGCCACTAGACCGACGCGGATGACTGTCCCATAAACTCCCGCCTTGTTCTGGTTCACCCGAACCACCGCCTTCAGCACTTCTGGCGCCGGACTGGCTGAGTCGGGATCAAGATTCACCATTGAGCAACGGACGTCGCGCATCGTCACGCTGATTGCGGGGCAGTCGTCCCCCTCGCCGAATGAGAGCACGCCGCCCACCCACTCGTCCTCTTGAAAGGCCCCTGGCCGCAATGAACGCACCACAACGTTGGGTCGAAATCGTCGCACGTCCAGACTTCGCCCTGCGAGCTGTCCAATCTCGTTCACCGTTTCGGACGCGATCACGGAGATGCTCGCCTCATCGAAGATGCCATGCTTCAACTGCATCATCTGCACCGGAGCCCCGTACCGCCGTCCGACCTCCGCCGCCAGTTCCTCGCCGAAGACAGGCATCTCCTTGCCATCTGGCGTGCGAATGTGTGTAGGAAGGTCGTCCGGATCATCGTCACGCCGGAGCGGAGCATACCGCACCAGGTCAGGAAGCTTGCCTGCGCTCAGCCACGGGAACCCGCTGCGGTCTTCCATCCGCCGGAACGCCAGGCGTCTGTCACCATCGATCCCGTGCCAGCCCATGTCGGCGACCTCGAGTCGCTCCCCACCCATGGACTTCACGGGATACCGGAAAATCGCCTCCACCTGTCCAATTTCTGTCAGCATGCCAATTCGAATCCGCCCAACAGCGTATCACTGACCATCAGGCTGATCAGCGTTCCAGAAAACTGACATTGGGAGAAGAGCCTGGGCAGTACCAACTAGTGTAGTGCGACAAACAGCTCAAGTTTAAGCAGACGCCGGTTTCCCCTGTGATCCTCTGTGCCCTCTGTGGTTAAAGTCTTTGACCTCCTCGCCCCGCCACAGATCGCGCGGATTGAAAGTCAACATTTAACGCTCACCACTTCCGACGTACTAGGTTGGTCTTAAGGAGACAACCACGATACGCTGATTGGGAAGTCTGACGTGCGGCCGGTCCGATCTCCCTTCAGGTCGTTACCAAAGGTCATGCAAGCCACCCTCCTTCCGACTTTTCAGGTACAGACCCATTTGGAGTTATGGTGGGAAGTGCGTGGTGCTTGCACTGGCCGACTGGCACCTAATCCTCGGAACAGCAAGGTACAGTGACATGCACAACGGAGCAGCTCCCACCACACTTCGGCGCAGTTCGAGAGTGCCGACCGCGGTTCAGATCCTGGTTACCAGTATGGAAGGAACGCACTTCTCAGAGGTGTGTGAAACCCTGGTAGTCAATGCACATGGTTGCGCAATTCTGACGCGCGTCAAGCTCGACACAGGTGTTCCTCTGAACCTTCACAGCAAAGACGGGCGCGAGACTACGGCTCATGTGGTCAGCTGCCAGCCGGTTGACTCAGATCACCGGAGCTGGAGACTGGGAGCGAAGCTCGACCGGCCCGATAATTTCTGGGGCTTGAGAGATTGCCCTAAAGACTGGCTACTTCCAGCGCCGGTAGTTCCGGCGAATCCTGCCCAGATTCTCAAGTCCACGAACACTTCCGCCTCCCACCAGTTGTCCGGCCAGGGAAATCAGCCCTCGGAGGCCACGCTGGATCGTTTCGCGCGGCAATTGGAAGCGCAGGTCAAGAGGACGATTGCAGAATCGTTACGCCCGCTCCAGGCTGAGGTCATGGCGCTCAAGGATCGTGTGGCGCAACGAGACGCGAATCCCAGCCGCTTTGAAGTTTCGCTCTCGAATATTCCTCCTGAGCTCGAACAACAAATCGAGTCACGTCTGCGAAAGGATCTCGAACCCAAAGTCCTGGACGAGGCGCGCCAACAGTCCGTACACTTGCTGGAATCAGCCAAGGCAACGATCGACCAGCGAGCCACGGAAAGTTTCGACCGTTTTCTGCGCAGGGTCGCCGAAGAACTTACGGTCGTCGAGAAACGTGCACAAGACATTTCCGCGTATATCTCCGAGAACACCCGCGACTATCTGCAGCGTGGGTTGGAAGACTATCGCCAGAGATTACTCGAGGGAGGCAACTCGCTTAAACGACTCAGCGAAGAGCTTCTGGAGTTCCTCCAACATAACTTGAATGCAGAACACGAGGCTCGCCGGGGAGACTTGGAACAGCTTCGATCCTCGGTTGCGTCGGAATCGTCGCGTTTGCAGGAACAGGTTGAATATCTGGACACTCGCATCGCGAAACTGGACGAATCGACGCGCTGCATGGAGTCAGGCCTGGACCATCGCCTGAGCCGGATGTCCAGCGAGATCGTAAAGGACACGCGCAGCCAATTCCAGAGTCTGGCGAACGAGATTCTCGAGGAATTGACAGCACGCAGCATCAAGGCGCTCAGCGATCAGCTGGATGAAGCCACCGAAAACATGAAGGTTGTCCAGAATGGAATCGTCGCCTCGGCTTCCGAGTCGCTGAAGGGCCAGGCAGCGACTGCTTTGCAGGCTTTCGAGCACTCCATGGAGCATCTGGCGAGACTTTCCCTCGAACGCTGGCGGCTCAAGCTTGAAGGAGGCTTGAATGCTCTGGCGAAGAGTCTCAATGAGTAATTCGTTTCGAACCGAGCCAGCGACTACGGAAGGCAGGGCGAGTCACAAGTAAGACTTGGCAACGCCGAAGCTGAAACATCGGAACCCAACGTTGGTTCCAACTCCGCGCTAGTCGACGTGGCGATGTTGGCTGTTGAATTCTGCCTGTTCCTGCAGTCCTGATGCCCGCCGTCGCGTGCGATGCATCGTGCCCCAGTCATACTCGTAGACAGCCCCACAACGCATGCAGACCTGATAGTCCTGCCCATAAACACCGCTATGGGGCCAGGAGAATTGATGACGACAAAATATTTCCAGGATTCGCTTAAGGAATGTATTCGCCATGACTGCCTTTTGAAGCCCTTTCCTGTCAATCTGTGCTGTGACAGTAGCACGAAAAGCTGCAGAAGGATGCATCCCTTGGTTCAGGTCGCTCTGGGATGATGGTCAATGCGCAGTCTCATTACTCGGTTGCAGCGCCGTTGTTTCAAAGGAAGGTCGTCTCGATTCGCAATCCGATTACGCGGCGTCCGTCGCTCCGAAAAAACTGACAATTGTCCGTCATGCTCCAGAGATCGCGGTGGATACAGCCGGGCTACCTACCTTTTCCATGCTGCCCTCGCAATCCTGTAGGAGCCTGGCATCGCCACGCCGCGGTGAGTAACGACCGAATTTCCTGTTCATCGACGCAATCAAGGTAAACGAGGACGGCCAGAAAGCCCTGGTAGTGGTCAGTAGTGAAAAATTTCCCGGGGTGGGAGGCCAACAAGGCTTCCTTCTTGTCGGCGACACAACGAACCGCAAGCACGTCCAGCCTGGGCTCCCGCGGCCGCTTGGGATGAACCCGCTCATGATAGGTCCATGCGAACTGCTTGTCTCGAACATAGAACCTCAACGCTGTAGCCGTAGAACCATCCGAGCTTTCCGGCAGTGAAAGGGCGATTCGCCGCACTGTCTCAACGTCAACCATACGCACCGAACCGACAGAGCTCAGCGATGTACTGACTCGATGCCAAAGCACACGGGATTGGTCCTATTGATTGATACTGCCCCTCCAATTGGCTTTCCGTCTCGATATTTTCCGTACTTGCCCTCCGCCACCTTCTCCCGCTGTTGTGATTGCCAATAGCCGCATTGTCGGCAGTAAAGACGAGGCAAAGCAGTCCGGTGAGCGGTCTAAGGATTCGCATGAAAATAGCCTTCCCTAAAGCTCTTTGACTTCACGTGGGGCAGAATCATAAAACTGGTTGCAGAAGTTGCCAGTGACTGGCATCACTACTCCGGTGTTTTCAATAGTCACACAAAGCCAGAACTCGATCAGTGGGGCTTGAAGGTCTTGCCAGTTTCCAGCAGCGTTTTCAAGCGGGACAGAATACGCGGCCACCCGTCAGAGCAAAATGCATAGCCTGGATCGGCCTCATCCCACTCATCGTGGGTGATCGTGAGTTTTGTGGCTTCCGTCTCTGGCACAAGTTCGGCCGTCACTCGAGATCTCAATGGACTTTGCCCGAGTTGAAAAGTGTACTGAAGAAATTTGGGTGGTTCCGACTGCAGGATCTCACCCTTCACCAAGGTAGCGGGCTTGCCGTCGGGGCCTGGCCCAATCCACTTCATCGAACCGCCGGGTTTGATCTCCGCCTCAAAGTCCGCGCCCATAAAAATGATGCGGTTCGACTCCGGTGAAAACAAGCCGTCCCAAAGCTTTTCAGGCTTTACCGCGAAATAGAAAACAAATCGCAGAGGGGTGCTCATCCGCCTCCTCAATAAAACGCTTCACGCGACAAACTACCCGGCCAGGTACACGGCTCATGTGGGGACAGCCGCCTCGGCTGTCCCGCGATGGCGAAGCCGAGCGGCTTAGGCACAGGGCTAAGAGCGGTACAGAGATTGTTTCGAGGTCCAGGAACTCAATAATAACCGAAGGGAACCATCCGCAGCAGCCGGCCCATTTTTCACGCCGAGCCACACAGGAGTGCTCTGTCTTCTCGCGTTTTGCGAAAGGACGTTATTCTGGGCTTACCGTGCTCGCCCCCGTCCCCCAGGATGACCTCCCCGTCCAAAAGTTCTACACAGAAATCCGTATGGCAGCCGACCAAAACCCTGTAGCACTCTATCGTGTGCCCTCCCGTCGCATCGACGACCGCATACGCGATCTGTGCGCGAAGGTCGCGCACTCGAACGGAAACGACTACGAACCCACCCTTTCCGAGTTGAAGGCCGCTCTCCGCGAGCACACCGGCCGGCTGCGAAAGATGGCCGTTGAGAGTCTCGCCGAGAAAGCGGCTCCGTTCAAAGATCGCCGTAAGTCTTGAAGTTCCCGATCGGCAGATTAGCGACGCGGTTTAGTGTGCTGCTGCATCCAGTCCACGATCTTGGGAAAGCGAAATTCGTGGCGATCCAGTGAGCCGTGGATGAATTCATACCCACAGAGTGGCTCCACTTCCAGCAGGAACCCGTTAATCTCCAGGAATGTTGCCGCTGCCGCGAATGCGATCCGCTTGTTCCCGTCGACGAAACAGTGGTTGTTCGCGAGCGACTCCATGAGCGCGGCTGCTTCTTCCTCGATGGAATTGTAGTAGCCGGTTTGGGGACGAAACACAGCGGCCTCCACCGCATTCTGGTCGCGAACGCCGTGCCGGCCGCCGAAGCTATCGATGAGAAAATGCTGCATCTGGTAGATTTCCGCGACCGTCAGATAAATGTCTGCCATCTACTTGGCTAGACGATCGAGCAGGTCGCGGTTCCGGTCCACGACTCGCCCAAATGCTGCCATTACGTCAGGGCGGACCAGATGCTGGGAAGGGACCACGTTGCGCAAATAGTGCGTTAGCGCCTGCTCAAGAACGTACCGCTGGGACTGGCCGTTCTGTTTCGCGACGGCAACAAACTCATCCCACAGTTCAGCATCGATTTCAGGAGCGATCTTCTTTGTCGTTCTGGATGGCATATGGCTAGCCCCTGCCATCTATCTTAAGCTGTATTCTTGTAAGGTCAAGAATTAACTAGATTACTCTAGGAAAAAACGTTGGACCTAAAAGAAAAACCGGGCATGCGGGAGTTCACATGCCCGGCACGTTTTCCGGAAACCTATCGAGGTAGCTTGAAGTTGACGGTGACTTGGGTCTGAATCTCGACCGGCTCGCCGTTCAAAAGATATGGTTTGTACTTCCACTGCTTGACGGCATCGTTGGCGGCTCTGGCCAGTTGCGAATCTCCGCTTAATACCTTTATGTGCGTGATATTCCCTTCCTTGGAGATCGTCGCCAGTAGCTCCACCTTTCCTTCGATGTGCATGCGAAGCGCATTCTGAGGATAAGAAGGAGCGACCTTCTTGTAGAGCAGCCCCTGCGAAACACCTTGGGAAACGCTCAGGGTCTGGAGCACTGGCTTGACCGCGACATCCGTCGTATCCAGATTAGGAAGTGGCGCGGTAGCAGGCGCGCCCATTCCAATCACGCTGGGAGCGGGGGCATCGGGCGTGGGAGCCGGTTTTGCCACTGCCGCTGGCGCTTTGCCTCCCTTGACGATCAAAGCTTGAGCCTCGGGCTTTTCCTCGACATCGGACTTGTTTGCCGCAACGGACTTGGCTGGTGCAGAAGAGGTACTCGCCGGTTTGGTGACTGTGGGCGAACCGCTGCTCCTGGTTCCAGCCTCGTTCTCGTCCGCCGAGGAATTCGACGACCGAAGAGTTATGTCAGGCTGTGACAGTGGAGAGGGTGTTGTAGCCGCCGCATTCGCCGGAGCTGGCTGAGCCGCTGTCGGCTTTGGTGCCGCCGGAGTTGTAACGGGCGCGGAGACCGGCGCCGAGGTGGTGACTGGCTGCGGAGTGGAGCTGCTCGTCCCTTTGAACTGGGACCATCCGAAATAGCCGCCGACGACGATGAGCAGCGCCGCGGCGATCCCGATGATAACTTTCTTGCTGCCACTGCCCGATTCACCCTCGGTAGTCGCGCCACCAAATGTGAAAGACGGGGCAGATCCGACATAGGCGGTAGGTTGGCTGGCCGCTTCCGCCGGCTTCTCGAAAAGATCTTCGGCGGCGTGCACCGGTTTTTGCTCGATTTTCGGTGGCGCCGGTTCACGCGCCGGCGCCGGCGCGCTGGCTGCGCCGCTTGTCATCGGTGTGCTCGGAGTACTCAAGACAAGTGGCTTGAATTCGATCGTCGGCGGTGCCGGAGGAGGTACTCTCGGGGCCGCGGGTGTCGCCACAGCCGCGCTATACAAGGCCGGAGGTGCAGCCGGAGCGGGAGCCTTCTCGGCCGCGGGTGCAGCTGGAATATCGCTTTCGGCTACGGGGGCCGATTTTGCTGAAGCCGCCGCAGCAGCAGGCCATGCGGCTGGCGGGGCCGGTGCGACTGGCTTCTGAACTGGAGGTTGAGGTCTGGATGCAGTCGTTGCGGGCGGGACAACAGGCTTCGGTGCGACCGGCGTGGCAGGCTTCGCACCCAGTGGCGGCCTCGGTACTTGCGGTTTTGGAGTTGCGGGTGCGGGCGTGGGCGCCGCCGCCGGAGGCGGTGTTGGCACCGCGAAACTGCCGGTCGCGGTTGCTGAACCCGGTTTGGTCGGGTCGCTTTTGCGCAAAAGTCCTCGCGCAACGCGCAGCGTTCCTTTGGCTTGTTCGATGTTAATGGGTTTGGTCAGGACAAGGTTTGCGCCAATGCGAAACGCCTTGGCGACCCCTGCCTGACCCTCCACGACGGCTACCGCAAGTGAGGTCTGGTTCGACGTCGAATTGCGTGCGCTCTTGAACAACAGGGTGGCATTCTGCTCGTTATCGCAGTCCACCACGACAGCGTCGAAGTGTTGGCCCATCAGCTTCTTGACGGCAGCGAAAGGCTCGATGCACGCGTCGACGGTGAACTCGAGCTCGCTCAAAACCTGCGTCACTGTGCGAGCCGTCTTGTCATCGGGACAGAAGAGAAGAGCTTGGTAACCCATGGAGTAATCGTAGGTAACGCCGTAAGAGCCATCAAGTTACGCTGGTAATTCGCATAAAATGGCGGCCATGAACAGGTTGCCGCTGTGGTTAAAGATCGGCTGGACCCTGTGGCTGATCGTATGGATTCCCGTGTATTGGCGGCAATATGGCGCGCAGAATTTTCTGTTCTTTTGCGATATCGGCAATGTCCTGATCGGAATCGGGCTGTGGCGGGAGAGCCCGCTGCTTTTTTCATGGGCCACATGCGGGTTGTTATTATTTCAGTCGCTCTACACCATCGATCTCGCAGGCGCACTGCTGACCGGACACCACCTGATTGGTGGCACGGAGTACATGTTTGATCCGCACTTATCTCTTTTTGTCCGCGTGCTGAGTTTGTTTCACGTACTGACTCCGCCGCTATTGTTGTGGACGAACTGGAAGCTGGGATACGACAGTCGCGGATGGAAACTCCAGACGCTGACGACGTGGATCGTCGTGCCGATCAACTACTTCTGGCGTCCCGAGCAGGATGTGAACTGGGCGCGAGGCCCATTCTTCCACGAACAACACGCCATGCCGGGATGGTCGTACTTACTCGGATACTTAGTGGTTGTGCCGCTGTGCATCTATCTGCCGACGCACTTGTTTCTTAGTTGGCTGACTGGTCGGTGGAAGTCGCGTAGCGCCGCCAGCCTGCCCTGAGCGAAGACGAAGGGTCCCGCCGGTTGTGGCGAACGCGTCTCGCACTCGCGGTTGAAGGCTAACGCGTTTTGCCCGATCCATCCTCACTTTTCCGCAGCGTCGATTCTTTCGGGGGATAGTCGATCGATCCCTTAAACGACGAGATCTCTGCCTTATGAAAATCAGGGAAAGGTAACTTCTTGTCATCGCGGAGTTCCGCAATCTTCTGTACCGCGTTCTCGGCTTTGTCTTTCGCAAGGCCTGCATCGCGCCCGATATACAGCGTCTGCGCGGGCAGCGCCAGGCCGCTTCCGGAGTTGTCGACGATGTCCATGATGCGCAGCAGGACATCTTCGCGAACCGCAGCGAACTCGTTGAAATCCTGTGTGAGGACGTAGGCCACAATCTCAACGGTCGGCGCGGCACCAGCGACATCGATGAGGCGCACCCGAACTGTGGTGCTCTCGACCTTCGGATGGCTGTAAAGCAGGCGACGTACCTCAGAAAGGATGAAGCGCAAGTGATCGGCCTTCGTCTCTGAGCGCAAGTTAAGACTCGTCTTGAACAGAATCTTGTCACGGCGACTCAGGTTCTCGAGATTGATAGTGGCCACAGTACCGTTCGGAATCGCCAACAGCGTGCGTTCGTCTGTACGGATGCGGGTTGAGCGCAGACCGATATCTTCCACAACGCCGGTGCGATCGCCGAAGCGGCAGACATCACCCACGCGGAATACTTCGTCAGCGAGAACGGATACGCCACCAAAAAGATTTTCGATCGTCTTCTGCGCGCCGAAGCCGATGGCCAGGCCGCCGATACCCAAACCCGCCAGCGCCGTGCTCATGTTGAAGCCCAGATTGCCCAGCACGGCCAGGACGCCAAGCACGAAAATGACCGCTTTCAGAATTCGCTCACCCAGAAGCATGAGCGATCCCGTACCGGCGTGTCCGCGGGCCAGGGCGCGAATGCGAACGCGATACAGCGACCAACGGACCACTCGCCAGACGATCCAAACGGCGCTGAGAATCAGCGCGGTAGAGGTGATCTGGAAGTAGTAATGCCGGAGCAACAGGGGCATGCGCAGGTAAACGACGAATACCTGATGAAGGAGCGTGCCTGCCAGCAGCCATGCCGGTCCTGAAACCGAGCGCCAGCTGGCAACATCCATCCGTCCGCGGCGCCGAGCCCACCAGCGCAGGGGAATTTCCATCACGAAAAGAATCAACCAGCCCAGACCAGCTGCGAACGGCGTCGCCACCAGCAGAGCCAGCCATTGCCAGAGAGGCATCCCGCCAAGCTGGTGCTTGACGAGCGCGGCGGGAAGTTTGCTCTCAACCTGCCGTGCTCTTGCCTGGTCATAGAGTTCCGGCATTTTGGCGAGCGTATCGGTCGAGATCAGCCAGATCTTTCCGGCGCTCGGATCGGATACGCGAACCAGATCAAGATCTGCGTCCACGTCGCCCGCCGACATGGTCCCGAGCTTTTGATGGCCGAGTGGGACGCCCTCCTGCGGAGTTCCCTCCGGCTGGTTGAATCGGCTGTAGTTGCCGACAAAAGCGTTGTCCAGTACGTACTTGAGCTTGGTCGCGGTCTGCTCGCCTTCAGACTGGCGGCGTGCAGCGCTCATCTGGAGATATTGGGCCGCAATGTTGTAGTCCCCGGCGGTCGCAGCTTTTAGAAATCCCAGGACGGAATTGGAAGGAGTGTTGCGCCCGAGTGGATCGATGGCCACAATTGACCCGCTGGCAGGCGCAGGCTGCAACGCTTGAGTGAGTGTCGACTGTGCTGCTGAATGCGTGCACGCAGCAACGCACAAGATGCATACGACTGAAATCTTGCGGAAAGAAACCATGGTCCTCTCCCGCCAACCTCTTTGCGGGTTGCCCAACGCATGAACGCGGTGGGCCCTCATTGTATCGAAGTGGAGCGACGAAACCGGCGAGCGCGGACGTTCATCCCCGCTTCGGGCGATAGATGTGCGTGCTGGTGCCGAAGAAAACTTCAGCAGACTCCATCACCGTTTCCGATAAAGTCGGATGAGGATGGATGCTCAGCGCGACGTCACTGGCCAAAGCAGCCATCTCGATGGCGAGCACACCCTCGGCGATCATTTCGCCCGCGCCAACACCCACGATTCCAACCCCGAGAACTCGCTCCGTCTGCGGATCAATGAGGAGCTTGGTCAGGCCTTCGGGACGGTCAAGTGTGACCGCACGGCCCGATGCGGCCCAGGGAAACTTCGCGACCTTCACCTCGCGATTTTCCTTTTGCGCCTGCGTTTCGGTAAGCCCGCACCAGGCAACTTCCGGATCAGTGAATACGACTGCCGGGATTGCGTTTGGCTCGAAAGCGACTTTGTGCCCCACGATCGCTTCGACTGCGACGCGGCCTTCATGTGACGCCTTGTGCGCCAGCATCGGCTCGCCGACTACATCGCCAATTGCGTAGATCGAGGGATCATCGGTCTGGAGTTGCTTGTTGACCTGAATGAATCCACGCTGGCCGACCTGCACGCGCGTCTTGTCGAGTCCGGGAATCTCGGAATTCGGCTTGCGTCCTACCGAAACAAGCACGCGATCGAACACTTTTTCCTGCGCGTTGCCGTCTTGTGCCTTGAGCGTGGCACGAATGCCGTTGCCTTGATTCTTCACCGAAGCGACCGTTGTGTTTAGAAGAATTCCTTCGAATGTCTTTTCCAGTCGCTTGTGCAGCGGCAGCACCAGGTCGCGGTCTGCCCCGGGCAGCAGGCCGGGAAGCATTTCGACCACTGTCACCCGCGTGCCGAGAGCAGCATAGACAGAGCCGAGTTCCAGGCCGATGTAACCGCCGCCGACTACCAGCAAGGTTCCAGGAATATCTTCAAGATTAAGCCCGCCGGTGGAATCCATCATTCGTGGAGTGTCGAGCTTCAACGTGGGAACGATCGCCGGGCGTGAACCAGTGGCAATGATGATGCGATCGAACGTCAGAGATTCCTGCGAGCCATCGGCCTTGGTGACGCTCAGTGTGGTTGAGTTCTCAAACGCAGCGCGGCCCTGCAAATAGCGAACTTTGCGCTGCTTTGAGAGCACGCCCAGGCCGCCGGTCAGTTTCTTGACGACATTTTCTTTGAATGAACGCAGGCGGTCCAAGTCAATCTTCGGAGCGCTGAACTCAACTCCCCAATCTTTGGCCTGATGGGCCTCCTCCAGCAGCTTAGCCACATGCAGCAGGGCTTTCGAGGGAATGCATCCGCGGTAGAGGCACACGCCGCCGGGGTTCAGTTCGGGGTCGATGAGCGTGACGCTCATGCCCAGGTCGGCGGCGAGGAAGGCGGCAGCATATCCGCCGGGACCGCCGCCGACCACTGCAACATTTAGGTTCGATGTTTCGGACATGAAAGGCTTTCAACCACGAAGGGTACTAAGGTACACGAAGAAAAACATGATGGCTTTTGCGTTTCCTTCGTGGAGCTTCGTGTCCTTTGTGGTTCAAGATTTTGGTTTTCATCCCTGAACCGACAGCAAGAAAGGCTGCTCAAAAGCTTCGGAAATCCAACGCAGGAATCGCGCCGCATCCGCGCCATCAATCAAGCGGTGGTCATACGAAAGTGATAATGGCAGAATCAGGCGCGGCTCGAATTTCCCGTTGATCCATTCCGGCTCCATCCGCGAGCGGGAAAGACCGAGGATCGCCACCTCCGGAAAATTAACAATCGGGGTGAACCCGACGCCGCCAATTCCGCCCAGATTGGTGATGGTGAACGTGCCGCCTTCCATGTCCCCGGGCGTCAACTTCTTCTCGCGCGCCTTCTTCGAAAGTTGGGACAATTCGACCGCCAGTTCCACGATGTTCTTCTTCTCTACGTCACGAATCACCGGGACAAGCAATCCGCGATCTGTGTCCGCCGCGACGCCGATATTGATGTATTGCTTGTAAACGATCTCTTCCTTTTCGATGTCGATGCTGGCGTTGAACTGCGGGAAAACCTTGAGAGCGGCGGCGCAGACTTTCAGAGCGATCGCCGTGACGGTCATCTTGCCGCCCGCTTCCTCGGCCTTGGGAGCGAAACGGGCGCGCAGATGCTCAAGTTCGGTGATGTCAGCGCGATCGTGCTGGGTGACATGCGGAATGGTGTTCCACGCCTCGGCCAGATGCTCAGCAGTCTTCCGCCGAACTCCGCGCATCGATACACGTTCGATCTTGCCCCACTTTGCGAAATCAGGAAGGTGCGGCTGCGCGAAGTGCCCGGCGCGCGGCGTAGCGATTGCTGTAGCCGCGGCGGAGAGCAGCGCCTTGGCATGAGTTTTCACGTCATCTTCGCTGATGCGCCCACCGGGGCCAGTGCCTTTTACTTCATAGATGTCAACGCCGACCTCGCGCGCGAGACGGCGAACATGGGGCGCAGCCGGAACGGGCTGCCGGTGCTCGGTTCCAGCGACTTTGTCAAGTTGCGCCGGCATACTGAACGACGGGACAGTCTGCTGTGGCTGATCGGGTGGCAGGGCTTGTTCTTCGGTCTTGCCCTCTGCGCGAATGGCTGCTTGAAATGCCAGACGCGCTCCATGCTGTCCCGAGACATGCTCAACGGGAGCACTTCGTGGCCGCGCCTGCTGAGCCGCTGCTGCGCCGCCTTCCAGCGTGAAGATCACCTGTCCAACTTTGATCTTCTCGCCTTCCTTAACCTTGACTTCCTTCACGACACCGCTGACCGAAGACGGCACTTCAACTACGGCCTTGTCTGTTTCCAACTCCATGACGGGCTGTCCTTCGGAAACCCTGGTGCCGGGTGCCACCATCAGCCGCACGAGATCGCCTTGGGAAATGTTCTCGCCGAGTTCCGGTAGCTTGAATTCGCTTGCACCAGGGATGCTTGAGGGCCCGCTTGGCGCAGCGGGAGGCGACGGTGCCGCAACCTCGTTCGAGGCAGGCGCAGCTGTTGGCTTTTCTTTTGGAGTTGGAGAGGCTGTCGGTGCTGCAGGCTGGCTGGGGGCTGGGGAAGCTTTGGCTTCCGCCCCGTCGACGGTGAAAATCACCTGACCGACTTTGATCTTGTCGCCTTCTTTGACGCGAATCTCCTGCACGGTTCCGCTGACGGACGAAGGAACTTCCACTACCGCCTTGTCGGTTTCGAGTTCCATGACCGACTGGCCGGCGCTCACCGCCGCACCCGGCGCGACCATAAGACGTACCAGGTCGCCTTGCTCGATGTTTTCTCCCAACTCGGGAAGTTTGAATTCAATCACTGCGTCTGGTTTCCTCTTATAAGAATCTTGTCACGGCGCATCTTTTGAGAACTTTGTAGAGATGTTGTAACGTCTCTGCCTGCAGCTTCGCGAGACCGGAGTTCACGAGTGCCCTCGCCAGAGACGTAGCAAGCCACGTCTCTGCGCATGACCGGCTTCAGCTGATCGCCGGGTTCAACTTTTCTGGATTAATCCCCAGCTCGCCGATTGCCCGCTTCACGACGTCGGTGCCAACTTTCTTTTCGCGCGCCAACGCCACCAAGGTCGCCAGCACAATGTGCTTCGCATCGACCTCGAAGAAGTCGCGCAATGCCGCGCGGCTCTCGCTGCGTCCGAAGCCGTCGGTTCCCAGCGAAACTAGCTGCCCGGGCACCCACTTGCTGATGCTTTCCGGCAAAACCTTCATATAATCCGATGCCGCAATGAACGGTCCCTGCGCATCCTTCAAAGTCTGCGTCACATAAGGAACTTTAGCAGGCTCGCCGGGATGGAGCATGTTCCAGCGCTCAGAATCGTTGGCGTCGCGATAAAGCTCCTTATAGCTCGTGACGCTCCAGACGTCGGCCCCGACTCCAAATTTTTCTTCCAGAATCTGCTGCGCCTTGAGCACCTCGAACATAATCGTGCCGCTGCCCAGCAGTTGCGCCCGCAGCTTGGCGTTCGGATTTGCAGCAGTTTTGAAGCGGTACAGACCTTTCAGAATACCTTCGCGAACCTGATCGCCCGCAGGCATCTCAGGCATGGGGAGCGGCTCATTGGTGACAGTCAGGTAGTAGAAGATCGATTCCTGATCGACATACATCCGCTTGATGCCGTCCTGAATGATGACGGCGATCTCGTAGGCGAATGCCGGATCGTAAGCCAGCAGATTCGGCACGGGGAGCGCCAGCACGTGGCTGTGGCCGTCCTGGTGCTGCAGGCCTTCGCCGGCAAGAGTGGTGCGTCCGGCGGTGCCGCCCACCAGGAATCCGCGGCAACGCATGTCAGCGGCGGCCCAGATCAGGTCACCGATGCGCTGGAATCCGAACATCGAATAATAAATGAAGAAGGGGATCGTGTTGATGCCGTGGTTCGCGTAAGCGCAGCCAGCGGCGATCAGTGAGCACATCGAGCCGGATTCGGTGATGCCTTCCTCGAGAATCTGTCCGTTCTTCGCTTCCTTGTAGTAAAGGAGCGTGTCCATGTCGACGGGTTCGTAGTTCTGGCCAACGCTGGAATAGATCCCGACCTGGCGGAAGAGCGCTTCCATGCCGAAGGTGCGGGCTTCATCGGGAACAATGGGGACGATGTATTTGCCCTGTTCCGGATCACGCAGCAATTTCGAGAGCAGCCGTACGAATACCATCGTGGTCGAAACTTCGCGTCCCTCAGTGCCTTTGTGGAACTCTTCGAAGTGCGAATCGGGGAACGGTTTCAGCGGCGTCGCACGCACCTTCCTCTGCGGCATGTATCCGCCGAGTTGCTGGCGGCGTGCCTGCATGTACTTGATTTCGGCGCTGTCGTCGGAAGGCCGGTAGAATGGCGCCCCGTGCAGTTCGTCGTCGGGGATGGGTATCCCGAAACGCGAGCGGAACATCTCCAACTCTTCATCATTCAACTTCTTCTGCTGGTGCGTGATGTTCTTGCCTTCACCAGCTTCGCCCAGGCCGTAGCCCTTAATGGTCTTGGCGAGAATGATCGTAGGAGCCCCAGTGTGATCGACCGCCGCGCGATATGCGGCGTGCACCTTGATGGGATCGTGTCCGCCCAACCGCATGCGGGCCAGTTGGTCGTCGGAAAGATGCTCTACCATCTTTAATAGCCGCGGGTCGGTGCCGAACAAATTCTGGCGGAAGTAGGCGCCGCTCTCGACGAAATACTTCTGATATTGTCCGTCGCTGACCTCGCCCAGGCGCTTGACCAGCAAGCCGTCGCGATCATTCGAGATGAGGCTGTCCCAATCCGAGCCCCAGATGCACTTAATCACGTTCCAGCCGGCGCCACGGAAGATCGCTTCCAGTTCCTGAATGATCTTGCCGTTGCCGCGCACAGGGCCATCGAGGCGCTGCAGGTTGCAGTTCACGACGAAGATCAGGTTGTCCAGCCTTTCGCGCGATGCCAGCGTGATGGATCCCAGGGACTCGGGCTCGTCCATTTCGCCGTCGCCGAGGAACGCCCAGACTTTTCCACCAGTCGATTGCTTCAGGCCGCGGTTCTCGAGGTATTTGATGAAGCGAGCGTGATAGATCGCCTGAATGGGACCTAGGCCCATGGAAACCGTGGGGAACTCCCAGAAATCAGGCATGAGCCACGGGTGCGGGTATGAGGAGAGTCCTCCACCGGACTTCAACTCGCGACGGAAGTTCTGAAGCTTCTCCTTGGAAATGCGGCCTTCGAGATATGCGCGGGAATAGATCCCAGGCGCAGCGTGGCCCTGGAAGTAGACGATGTCGCGGTCGCCGGTTTCGGTTTGTGCCTGGAAGAAGTGGTTGAACGCGACTTCATACAGCGTGGCCGCTGAGGCAAAAGTTGAGATGTGTCCGCCGATGCCTTCCTGAATCTTGTTGGCCCGCACCACCATAGCGAGCGCGTTCCAGCGGACCAGGCTTTTGATGCGGCGTTCCATCTCCTGGCTGCCGGGGAATGGCGGTTGCTGCCGCACGGGAATCGTGTTCTGGTACGGCGTTGTGGCCGTGAATGGCAGGTTGATGCCGGCCTCGCGCCGGGCATGCAACGCCAGTTGTTGCAGCAAACGGCCGGCCCGATTGGGGCCTCCGTGCGACAGAACATAGTCGAGAGAATCTACCCACTCTCGGGTTTCCAACACTTCTAGGCCGTCAGTTTCGGTCTGAGCCACGTCTGATTTCTCCCCCAAGGATTGTTGAATACTCCATCATAATTCAATCGCGTCGATTCTTGCTGGAGAAGGGCTTTCAACACGAAGGACACGAAGGTTCACTAAGGGAAGCCCAAGCTAACGAGTTCCTTCTTGTAACTTCGTGTCCTTAGTGATTAAAGCCTTCGCTGGGGAGGCGGCGGGCAGTGGTTTAGAATCTGTATCGCCCCGCGCAGGAGGCTTTTATGGTGCGGATCATCTTGTTGATACTGGTCGTAATTGTTGCGGTGCTCTTGGTCCCGCGGGTTTTGTCCCGATCAGTAAAACCCGCCGAAGGCGCCAGCGCTCCCGATTTCACATTGCCATCGCAAGAGGGAACGCCTGTCAGCCTGAAGGAGTATCGCGGCAAGTGGGTCGTTCTGTATTTCTATCCCAAGGACCAGACGCCGGGATGCTCGCGCGAGGCGCACAACTTTCAAGTTGATCAGCCGAAGTATGCCGAACGGGATGCGGTTGTCCTTGGAGTGAGCCTCGATAGCGTCGAGTCCCACAAGAAGTTTTGCACCAAAGAAGGGCTTAATTTCAAGCTGCTGGCCGATACGGACCACAAAGTGACGGCTGCCTACGGATCGCTGACCAACTTTGGCGTAGTGAAGTTTGCGGCGAGAAATACTTTCCTCATTGATCCCGCTGGGAAGATTGCGAAAACGTACACTGGCGTCAATCCGACTAGCCATAGCGCAGAAGTGTTGGCGGAACTGGATGCGCTGCGGAAATCGGCGGCCGTGAAGCCTTAATCTGCGGGTAAGTTCAGGTACATAAATCAAGGGCATGATGTCCCGATTGGGATATCTGACAATAGCCCGGCGTTTCCAACGCCGGGATCTGGAGGGATGTTACCTCGCGTCCTCTAGGGACGCCTGAAAGTCGAGGTCTTGTTTCAGTCGTGCCTACGGCACGAAGGCGAGGACCAGCACCCGACCCGCCAGTGGAACTGGCGGGCTACCATCAATGGTCCCTCCGGGACCCGATCCAACTGATACCCTATCGAAATGGCGACTGCTGCACGGAATGACGTCGGCGACCCCGCTGCCAAGCAGTCGGAATACCGCTTTCCGCCTGGTTTTCAGCGCAATTTGCTGTGGTTTGCGTGGCGCCGGTTTCGTCCTGCCAACCCCATTCTCCTGTTCCAACATCTCGTCCATGAATACGGCGACATCGCCCACTACAAGATTGGGTGGAATCATATTGTCTTCCTGAACCATCCCGACTACATCCGCGAAGTGCTGGTAGTGCAGAACGACAAGTTTGTGAAGGAGCGTACCGTCCGCCGCAGCAAGATGTTGTTGGGCGAGGGAATGATCACCAGCGAAGGCGCTCAGCATCGCGCGCAGAGGCAAGTCGCGCAACCGGCGTTTCATCGGCAGCGCATACCGGAATACGCGGGCATGATGGTGCGAGAGGCGGCGCATCTGCGGGATCAATGGCGCCACGGTGAAGAGCGGAACATCGCCATCGACATGATGCATTTGACGCTGAACGTCGTGTCAGAGACCTTATTCGCAACGGATCTGCGAAACGAAGTTCACGAGCTTGCCGGTGCCATCAACCGCATCATGGGGCTATATAACTTCCTCGTAATGCTTCCGGCGGCGGAGTGGTTGGTGCACGTGCGACCTCCCGGGCTGGCTGCATTCGTGCGTGCCCGCAAACGGATCGACGCCGTCGTCCACCGCATGATTGAGGCGCACCGCCAACATCATTCGGATGGAAGCAGTCTTCTGGACTTAATGCTGGCCGCCTCGCCTGACCGTAGCCCCGCGTCGGAGAAGTCGCTTCGGGATCAGGTCATCACCATTTTCCTCGCTGGATATGAGACCGTGGCCAATGCGCTGGCCTGGACCTGGTATCTGCTCTCGCAGAATCCTGAGTGCGAGCGCCGCTTCCACGAAGAGATCGACCGGGAACTGCGAGGGCGGTTGCCGGCTTATGAAGACGTTCCCCGGCTGCGCTACGTGGAGATGGTGATGGCGGAATCGATGCGGCTCTATCCGCCGGCGTGGGCCATGGGACGATATGCGCTCCATGATTTTCAATTGGGCGAATTCTTCCTGCCTGCCAAAACCACGGTTCTGATGAGCCAGTTCATCACGCATCGGGATCCACGTTTCTTTCCTGATCCGCTGCGTTTCGATCCCGAGCGCTTTACGCCCGAGGCTAAGGCGCGGCGCGCGAAGTTCACTTACTTTCCCTTCGGAGCCGGATTCCGCCAGTGCATCGGCGAGTCTTTTGCCTGGATGGAAGGAGTGCTGCTGCTGGCGACGCTGGGGCAGAAGTGGAAACTGAGGCTTGTTCCTGATCACCCTGTCGAGCCAGAGCCGTTGATAACGCTGCGTCCGAAGTATGGGATGCGGATGCGACTCGAAGCCCGAGCCTGATTACTTGGCTGCGAGGTACATCTCTGCGACATGCTGGGTGATCTTTCCCGGTTCCGCGCCGGAAAGGTTCGAAAGCGCAACCACCGTTAATTCATCGTCGACGTAACGATCGATCGCGGTTTGAAATCCCTGCCACGCGCCGTCGTGGTGAATGCAGCGATGTCCGTACCGGTCATCGATAAACCATCCGAAACCGTAGTGGCCTTTGTTGGGCTGGCCATCCTTGAGTTTTGCCACGGTCCACATCTGGTCCAGACTTGATTTCTTCAGCAATTTGTCGGTGTAGAGCGCCGCGTCCCACTTGGCCAGGTCGAGAATCGAAAAGTAGAGGCTGCCATCGGCCGTGGTGTTGATCATGGGCGCCACCCATTCCTGATTTTTCAATTCGCCTTTCACCAGCCGGTATCCGGCGGAGCGGTTGGGAACGATGTCGGCATCGCTGATGATGCGGGTCGAGTTCATCTCTAGCGGATGGAAGATCCGCTGCTGCAGGAAGTCGCCATAGAATTCGCCGGTGACGCGGTGAATCAAAATTCCGAGGGTGAGAAAGCCAAGATTGCTGTAGGCCCATTTCGTTCCGGGCTCATAGGAAAGCGGAAGGCTCTCGACGAGCTTCAGGAGTTCGTCCTCGGACCAGTCTTTCCGGAAATCGAAATTCTTTGGATAGTCGCCAAAGCCTGCGGTGTGGCTCAGCAACTCGCGTACGGTAACGTTGTTCCAGGTCTTTGGCGCCTCTTTAAAATACTTGCTGAGCGGATCCTCGAGGCCGACCTTTCTCTCTTCCACGAGCATCATCACGGCCGTGGCGGTGAATTGCTTGCCCACGGAACCTGACTGAAAAATCGTTTCCTGCTTGGCTGGCACTTGCAATTCCACGTTGGCCAATCCGAATCCCCGGGCGAGAACGATCTTTCCAGCCTTCGCAACGAGCAGCGACAGGCCGGGAATGTGCTGCCGCTGCATTTCGGCTTTCACGTAGGCTTCGACCGATGGAGTATCGAGCGACTGGGCAAACGCAATCGCCGAAGCAAAGAGACAGCACGAGACCGGAAGGTAGAAGAATCGACGCAAAGTCGTGGAATAAGTTGGCAACGCGGTCCTGAGTCTACAGACAAAGCACTGCCGCCCACAAGAACTCAACGAGACTCAATCGGTTTGTGGGTGCCGGTCGTGGCGCAGTTTGCGGACCAGATAATACTCGTTGATGGGGCGATCGTCGGTGAGCGCTGGCGTGTCGGGAGAGGCGGCGATCAGCGAGTCCAGGGTCAACTCTCCCTGGAGCAGATCATCCAATTGTTCGGAAGCCCGTTCACTCAATCCTGCAGCATCGGCAGGCGCCCACTCCGTCAAGTCCTCCAGCGCGCTCGTGGGCATACGGGTCACGATTTGTTCCGTCGTAAAGACTGGGATAGGCCGCTCGCTGCACAAGAAATGAACGCCGAACTCATTCGGAAAAGCGCGCACAAACGGGAAAGAGTTGCGTAAGGATCGGGTGACAGCGGCGGTGTCCACCGGATCATCGTCAGCAGTCGCCGGAAGCCATTGCTGCAAGATCCCTCCAGGCTTTAATCGTTGTCGCGCTGCCCCATAAAACTCCTGTGAGTAAAGCAGGCTTGATGACGCGGCACTGAGCGGCGGTGGAGGATCAATCGTGATGACGTCATATTGGTCGCGTGTCCGCTCCAGATACCGGCGGCCGTCGTCGATTACGACGTGCGACATCGGCGCGTTCAGGATCTGTTCGGCATTACTGTGGTAAAAGCCAAACAATCGCGGAACGCTGGGCACGAGTTCGACGACCGTCACAGGAACATTCCAGGAGCGCATGGAACGGAACGTCGTTCCCATGCCAAAACAAATCACGAGTGCCTTCTCCGGCGGGCGGCTGAGGAACGCCATGGGAAGGTGGGCCATGATCTTGGTAATAGGAGTGAGGGAAGTGATCCCATAGCCGTTAATCAGGAGTTTCTTGTCCATGCCGGTGCCGGACGCAATGACAGTCGCAGTTGAGTCGCGAAGCACTTTCTGGTCGCTAGTCTCTTCGTCGAGTCCCCTTCCGGCAGTGAGCAACACAAATGCCAGAGCTATCGAGACGAAGATCGGCACACCGATCCTGGCTGCGTTGTTGCGAGCCGGGAATAGTTGGGCGAGCCCCACGACAAGCCATGGTGCGGTGAGTCCGATCAGCGCCCAGCGTCCTGCCATAAAGGGGAGCAACATAAATCCCGCGAGCAGTGGTCCGAGAATACAGCCTGCAATGTTGACGGCATATGCGATTCCGGCCTTGCTGGAGTTGCCCGCCGAAAAACGATCCAGCAGCATGGGCGTGGCAAAGCCCAGCAGTCCTGTAAACGGAGAGAGCCCTAGCACTAAACGAAGAAGTCTCGACAGCTGAATGTCCGGGTTGGTGAGGACCAGGGGAAGCAATGCCGCGGCTGCCAGAATACTCCATATTGCCGGATTTTCCCGCCACTCCAGCGAAGTCCATCGCCGATAGATCAGGGAACCAACAAACGTTGCCAGCAGGTACACCGAAAGAATCGAAGCAAACGAATAAACCACGGTGCCCATAAACGGCGTGTATTGCCGAACCCATATGACTTCCATTGCCATAGAGGTCAGACCGCTCAAAAAGAGGAGCGCAAGGATGCCACCGTCGCCGGCATTCGAAATTGGTGGAGTGCTGAGCGCAACCGGTGAAGTTTCTTGAGACGCCCGCTGTGTCATCGGCCGTCGGGAGAGTGCGAAGGCTGAAATGGCGATCAACCCGTTGCAGGCGGCACCAATCTTGAGAGTTCCACGAAATCCAAGCCACTCGATCAGAAGCAGCGGCAATGCGGTTCCAGCCACGGCGCCAGCAACGTTTGCCATGTAGAGATAGCTGAACGATCGGCGCGATTCAGTGGGCAGTGTTTGGCCGATGGCACGCATGCCGACCGGGAGGGTCGTTCCCATCAGACAGCAACCGGGGAGCAGAGTGAGCGCAACCAGGAAACCAGCCAGCCAATAGTAGCCGGAAGAAGAATGTAGTGCGGTGTTCTGCAGGGTATGACCGCTCCAGACGAGCGCGTAAGGGACAGCGAGGCCCAAGCCACCAATCACTAATTCGATCAGCGCGTAGACTCGAAGCGCAGGTAAGCGACTACCGTTCAGCCACCTGCCACTGATCCACGAGCCCAGGCCCAGACCCGCCATGAAGATCGAAAGAACGATTGACACCATGGCGGTGGTAACGCCGAATTGCGCCATGGACAGGCGCAACCAAATCAGCTCGTAGAGAATGCTGCAGAACCCCGACAAAAAGAAAAAGATAAAGTACCAGGTCAAGGCGCCCTCGACTCTCCGCAGCCCGCTGCAGAATGAATTTGCTGCTTCGATGACAGAGAGAACGAGTCTAGAGAGAATGGTGGCGGCAGGCAAGTGAACGCGCAAGTCCGGCGGCTGGGGATTACCAGCGAGAGTAAGGAACTGCAGGCTGGATGCAGCTACTTTTGTCCGGCGGACATGTTGTCCAGGCGGTGCGTACCGGAGCGCCGGAGGGCAAACATAATCGCCCACCCGATCAGTCCGGCAGCATAGAAGAACGCGAAGAATAGCGGGAGCCCTCCTAACAGAATCGAGTGCACCGGCTGAATGTGAACGGGGAGCGGCGGATCGACGTTGGGCACCGAGGCAGCGATATCTTCGCCTTTCTTGATGGCCGTCACCACACAGGCAAGAATGAGAGTCATGAATACAATCGTCGTTTTTGGAAAACGGAATCCATTGCGCATATTAAACCTCCCGGTTGCAAAGGATAGACCATCTTGAATTTCGACCCATGCGCGAAAATGCTCGTGGAGCGCGCCATTCACCAGGCCTGTAATTTCCCGGGCGAAGAAGCGGCCCCGCGCGAGCAATTTCTTCTTCGCGTGATCGTCACTCTCTTCGCGCAAAACCGCCATCATCTCTTCGCCAAACAGTTCCCGGTGTTCGGCGGGGTACAGACGCAGCAGTTTTCGGTAGACAGCGAGCATCATCAACCCTCTTTCGTCGCAACTCGCAGAGTCGCCAGCCGTGTGAGGTTCTTCATCCGGTCGATCTCTGACTGCAGGTTGCGGCGTCCCTGTGGCGTCAGGCGATAGGCTTGACGACCCCTGGAAGTCTCTTCTTCTTCGAAGCGCTCGATCCAATCGTCGTCGAGCAATCGTCGGAGAGCGCCGTACAACGTACCGGTGCTGAGGACAACGCGTCCGTTGCTCATGCGTTCGACGTCTTTCAGGATCGAGTAGCCGTGCTGCGGTTGTCCCGCCAGGCTCAGCAGAATCAGCAGGACGGGTTCGGACAAGGGCAAGCTTTCGATTATGGCTTTTGGTGACATGTCGTATAGCGTCATATTGTCACCGGAGCGGATTTGTGTCAAGCAAAAAGGAAACACGTGGCCCCGGACGCATTTCGTCCGGGTGGTTTCATGCATGAGGCCGTCAAGAGTGAATTAGTGATCTTGCGGGACGGGTTTGTGCTCGGGGGCGCTCGCTTCGCTGGACGGACGGTGGCGTCCGTCCTCACACGTTCCTTACCCGCGCCTTCGTTATTGGGTTACGATGACTTGCTTGCCGGAATACTCAACAACTTTGTCTGTCTGGTCGGTGGGGTTTACGCCGACGCCGTGGTTTTCTCGGACAAACACTACGTGGAAGGAGCGATTCTCCAGCATGCCCGGGAACTGTCCTTTCCGATCGCCGATGGTCAGGGTGTGTGCGGCGTCATCCCAATGAAGCGGGATTGTCGCGTACGCGCCCTTCTCGTAGTTGTAGGTGTCGTTCTCGTCTTCGTAGAGGGTGAAGTCGCCGTCTGCGCCTGGATAGATGCGCAACTCGATCGGGTCGGCGGATTTTTCTGTGGACCATTCTTCATCCGGCCCTAGCGGCAGAATTGATCCGGAGCGCACGTATAAGGGCAGGTGCTCGAGGGGAGTGATCGCGTTGATCATCCGGCCGCCTTCGATCGTGGCTCCCGTCCAGAAGTCGTGCCACTTGGCTTGGGGCAGATAGACAGGTCGAGTTGTGGAAGCAGGCTCAGTCACCGGATTCACGAGGAATGCCGGCCCGTACATGAATTGATCGCCGATATTGTCAGCGCGGGGATCAGTGCGGAAATCCATGACCAGCGGCCGCATCAGCGTGTAGCTCTCACTAGTCGTCTTCCACGCCAGCGAATAGATGTATGGCAGCATGCGATAGCGCAAGCGGTCGAAGTTCACCAGGATCTTTTGCGCATCCGGGCCGTACGACCATAGCTCGTTCTCGTCGGGGTTTCGCGTGCCATGAACTCGCAGGATCGGGTTGAAGGTCGCGTACTGGAACCAGCGTACGAACAATTCGCGGAACGCCGGATCAGCAGGGCTGCCGGATACGAATCCGCCGATGTCGGTGGTCCAGTAAGGAATCCCGGAAACCGCGAAGTTCAATCCTGCCGGGATCTGGCGGCGGAAGCTAAACCAATCGGAGTTGATGTCGCCCGACCATGCGGTCACAGCATTGCGCTGCGAGCCGGCAAACGCAGACCGAGAGAGGATGTAAACGCGCTTCTTGTCCGACGTGCTGCGCTGTCCCTGATACACGGCCCCGGTATCCTGCAGCGGATAGGCATTCACATACCGGTCGCCACTGCCGGCCGCGAGCTTATGGTGCAGCAGAATGTTCTCTTCCTGGCCTTCGGTTTCGGGTTCAGTCGTATCCATCCACCAGGCGTCAGCTCCGATGCTGAATAGTCCTTTGTTGACGAGATCCCAGTAATACTTGCGCGCTTCGGGGCTGGTGGCGTCATACACGGCCATTGCGTCGGTGTGATAGGGCGGTTTTGCATACTTGAACTTGTCGACGAACCATCCCTTGCGGTTCATGTAATCGTAATTCGTTGAGCCCGGCTCGAAGAAGGGCCAGATGGAAATCATGAGGTGGAAGTTCTCGGCGTGGAGCTGGTCGATCATGGCTTTCGGGTCGGGATAATTCTTGTTGAAGAAGAATTCCCCCTTGCGATTCCACCAGAACCAGTCCTGCACGATGTTGTCGACGGGAATGTGCAGGTCGCGATACTTCTTCGCGACTCCCAGGATTTCGTCCTGCGACTTGTAGCGGTTCTTGCATTGCCAAAATCCGTACGCCCATTTGCCGAACAGGGGAGCCTGTCCCGTCAGCTCGCGGTATCCGGCAATGATCTTGTCGAACTCGGGCCCGTACAAAAAGTAGTAGTCGATAACGTCGGCAACTTCGGAACTGATGTACAGATAATTGGCGAACCGGTTGTTGAACCTGCTGCGCGACATATTGTTCCAGAAGATCCCGTAGCCTTTGCTCGATACCATCAGCGGTACGGATATGTTGCTGTTGTCCTGAACGATGTCGACCGACTCGCCGCGATAGTTCCACACGCCGGACTGGTGTTGTCCCAGGCCGTAGAGTCCCTCGTGCGAACCGTACACATTGATGAATGATTCGGCGCGGTAGGTGTCTTCGCCGTTTACCTTTTCGGCTCGCATGCTGCGGGAGGCTTCCTGCACTAGAGGTGTCCCGTTCGCATCGGCGTAAGCGATGGCGCCGTCTTTCTTCGTGACGGTGAGCTTCAGCGAGGAA
>Ga0209580_10000257_pt1 | contig 32583 bp, 31 predicted proteins | sample Coa_R1_5_FD_187153 | JGI IMG/M metagenome (GOLD analysis project Ga0209580, IMG submission 187153) | Surface soil microbial communities from Centralia Pennsylvania, which are recovering from an underground coalmine fire - Coalmine... | ecosystem: Environmental > Terrestrial > Soil >... | reverse complement strand
ATAAGCCGCATCCAAAGACTTCCTTGAAAGCTGGCGAACCCGTTTGAACGCTGTGCAGAAGATCTGCGCATGCCTTGTAATGGATTTCGCCGATGGTGATCACAATCTCGCGAAGTGACCCGGGGACATCACTTCGAAGTGCCTCAGCGGCCTTGGTTAGCGCGAAGGAGTCGCCGCCGATTTGAGCAAAAAGACCAAAATCCGACAATGCACGCAGCAAACGAAAGAGTGCAGATGGATCGCACCCTGTTATGGATGCCAAAGAGGCACAGGACCGGGGGCCATCTTCCAAGTGGTCGGCGATGCCGAGCTTGGCAGCGACATAGATGGCCTGCGACAGCCAATACCCCGTTGCCATTCTGAAGAGCGCAGGAGGAAGAGGTCCATTGTGTCTGCGATGGCGTTGCCGTGCCGGAAACAGGCGCTCTCTTAAGAGAGGCCTCAGTTCCGCCCAGGAGCGCGCAGCGCCGCGCCCGCACAGAAAGCGCAAAAACGGGCGAAGTGCGATTCGATTTACCATCGCAGCAGCGCGGCTTCCGCGGCCATTCCCGGACCTAGCGCGATCATCACGCCCCAGTCGCCGGGTTTCGGATCACCATTGCGCACAACCTCATCGAGCACGAACATCACCGTGGGCGAAGACATATTGCCGTAATTCCGCAATATAGTGCGGGAGAAGCGCAGCTGAGAATCGGTCATTCCGAAGTGCTTTTGAACGTTATCGATTACTTTGCGTCCGCCAGGATGAACCACCCAGAATCGAATTTGTGATTGCGACAACCCATGCCGCTGCAACAGAGCAGCGAGGGCAGATTCGACCATCCGGGAGGCCAAATGCTGAATCGCAACTCCGAGTACGATTCGCAGCTTTCCATCGCGGCGTTGAAGCCCGACTTCCTCGATGTGCTCTGTGTCGATGAAGGCTTCGAAGTCGATAACCTGCGGGTACCGTGCCGTGTTTTGCTCGGTTGCGGTAAGTAGGAAAGCCGCGGCGCCATCAGAGCAGATGGCATTGCCGATAATGGTTTCGAGGGTGTCGTCAACGTAATAGCACGCCGAACAGATTTCGACTGCGAGCATCAATGCGTGGCGGCCCGGGTTGGCACGAACGAAATCGACCGCACGCTGAAGGGTTGGAATCGCGCCGGCACATCCGAGCCCGGTTATCGCCGTCCGCTGCACGTTTCTCCTGAAGCCCATGTGTGCAATCAGGCGGCTCCCAACGTCGGGACACACATAGCCAGTGCACGTGCAGACCGCAAGAAAGTCTACATCTGTAACTTTCAGTTCAGCCGAATTTAGGCAGGTTTGAATTGCCTGGCAGCCTGTTTTTACCGCGCCAGCGAGAAATCGCTGGTTCATCTCATCGGAAGTCTCATTGCGATTGGGCGGGCTGCCGACAAAGAAGTGCCGATACTCGATGTCGCTGTTCAGGAAAATCTTGCGAATGCGCTCGCTTTTGTATCCGGCCGCATGAAACGTCTCTTCTTGCGTGAAACGAGTCGACGGATTCGCCGTCCCAATACCGATGATCTGAGAAGGCGTCATCGACTGCTTGCCGTCTCCGGCTGCGGAGTCTGTTTGTGATTAGCTGATTCGGCCATTTTCGTCGCAGGCTTCTCTTCCTCGGCATTCATTGCCGCCTTGAAGCCGCGAATACCCTCTCCGATTCCTTTCCCAAGCTCCGGCAGCTTCTTGGGTCCAAATATCAGAAGCGCAATCGCGAACAGCACCAGCAGGTGCATCGGTTGAAATAATCCTTCAAGCATAAGTGTACTCGGTTTACAGCACTGATCAAGAAACAAGGTGCTGTGATTCCAATTCCAATGATCGTCACAGCACCGACTACCGCAGCGTGGGGAGAGACCATGAAATCTCGCTGCGCAACCGAAGCCGACGAAGTCCCTACATGTTTACGCCGCTCAAGAAGCCGCCCAGATGCGCCGTCAGCCCGATCACGGCTACTCCCAGCAGCTCGACCGGAATGCGATACGACGGCAGGACTGGCGATTCCGACTTGCGCGCCCGCCAATGCATCCACCACGAGGCTATGACCAGCACCACCGCTGCTGATGCGGCGAGCAGATGCCAGAGCAGAAGGCCCTTGATCCGCTTACCGTCCAGGACGAACTGCCACGCCAGCAGGCCGGTCACGACTACCGGGAAGACGGTCAACGCGGCAATCGACAAATTCAGATAAGCGGCGCTTGCCAGTTGCGAAGCGCGCTTACCACGCGAGAACAGATCGAAGCCTACCCCGCTGATAAACAACGCGATTGGAAAATGAATCAGAACAACGTGCTGCGCATGCTTGGCCAGCACGATTGTTCTGATGTCAAATGGGTTCACCATATTCGTAACCTGCCGCCGCTACTGAACCACGATCTTGCCGACCATCTTGGGATGGATCGAGCAGTAGTAGGGATACATGCCGGCCTTGCTGAATGTGTACGAGAATTTCTGGTCGGTATCGAGAGCTTTCGACTTGAACACGCCGTCGTTGCTCGCGATCACGTGTGGAATATCGTCCTTATTCACCCAGGTGACGGTGCTGTTCACCGGAACCGTGATCGTGTCGGGAGCGAAGGTGAAGTTGTCAACGCGAACCTCAGTGGCTTTGGCATCCTGTGCCTTCACCTTCGTCGGATGAACAACCAGGATCGTCGCAACAGCCAGCGAGAGCGCTACCACCGCACCTGCAATCAAAGTTTTACTTTTCATTTCTGTTTCTCCTCAAATCAAAGTTGTTCACACGTTTAAACGAGGTTCGAGTCCACAACTGCTAATGCATGTTTACCCTGGACATAGTTCACGTCGGTGATGCCCAGCAGGCTGCGCAGCTGATCGGCGGGAACCTTCATCGGTCCCGGCGAATCAGCTTTGCCGGGCGCCGGCTGAACAAACGCTGTCGAGTAAGCGGTATGGAAGCTTACGTTGCCTTCGACTTTTTGCATGATCTGATGAATGTGTCCGTTCAACACCGTAACCGAGCCGAATCTCTTCAAATAAGAAAGCGCCTGCGCACTGTCTTCGGTCCCCCATCCCCACTGCGGATAAACCGTCCAGAGCGGGATGTGCGCAAAAACCACGATGGGAGTGCTCGCCTTCAGGTGCTTGACGTCGCCTTCCAGCCATTCGAGCTGATCATTTCCCAGCGTTCCCAGGCCGCCGGCTTTGAGGTTCATCACATTGACTAGGCCGATGAAGTGGACTCCATTCTTGTCGAAGCTGTACCAGCCTTGGCCTGGGGAGTTCTTGGCATACCGTTCACGGAACATCTTTCCGTCATCATTCAACACGTCGTGCTCGCCGGGCACGAAGAAGACCTCTTTATTCGTGGCCTTGAGAATCTGGTCGACGGTGTCAAACTCTTCGGGGTTCGAAAGGTGGCTGATGTCGCCGGTGTGCAGGATGAATTCAGGCTGGTGGGGCAGGGCGTTGATCTTGTCTACGGCCGCTTTCAGCGTCCCCACTACATCGGGGTTCGCCGGCTTATTGAATCCCATGTGACTGTCGCTGATCTGCGCAAAAGTGAGGCCGCCGACTTTGTGGGCTTTCATCTCGTCGTGAGAGCTGAAGGCGTAAGACTTCATCACGCCTCCCTCGACGATGCAAAGCGCGCCCGTACCGGCCCAAGCCATGCATTTCAGAAATCCGCGGCGGTCGATTCCGTCATGATTGTGATTGTGCTCGATCAGGCCGCCTGAGGTCTTATCGAACAACTTCCTTTTTGACATCGCATCTCTCCTATTCCGGGGTTGAAAACGCCCCATGCCTGCGAGGACGTGTTACATCCGCATAGACCGGGCCTGGGTTGGTTTTTATTCCATGCAAAAACATTTTTTTAAAGTGAAGAATAAATTTTGAATTCTTCCGGTTCCCACTAGTGAAGACGAGGGCTTAAGGACGTGCTACAGCCGCTGGAAAGACATCGGTTTGAGCAACTTGTACTACCGCACTTGGACAGCGCCGTTAACCTAGCCCGATGGCTGTTGCGCAACCGAGCAGATGCCGAAGATGTTGTCCAGGAAGCCGTATTGCGCGCTTGGCGATTTTTCGACGACTTTCGTGGAACTGAAGCACGAGCCTGGCTGCTGCAAATCGTTCGCAATTGCTGCTACACGTGGTTGGAGAAAAATCATTCATCCGATCTGACAAGTGAATTCGATGAGAACTCTCATCAATACGAGATACATACACCCGAATCTCTCGCGGCACAAGCGGACGACCGCCGATGCTTGATGCTCATTCTAGAGTCTCTGCCGGCGCGTTACCGCGAAGTCCTGGTCCTTAGGGAGTTGGATGGCTGCTCGTACAAAGAGATCGCGGAGATTGTCGGAATTCCGATCGGTACGGTTATGTCCACGCTGTCTCGAGCCCGCGAGCGATTAAAACGGACGGCTGAGGTGCATCTTGAATTGTGAATTGACGCAAGAGACGGTCGGCAGTTATTTTGACGGCGAACTCGAAGCACTGCACGCAGCAGAGTTTGAGCGTCATATCGAGACCTGCCTGGATTGCAGCGAATCACTAGAAAGAATTAGGTTCTTGCGTGTCCGGCTCCAGCAAGCCAACTTATTCGAGCGTGCACGCCCCGAACTGTATGAAGCAATTCAACGGCAGTTGAATACGGGTACAGCCAAACAGCCCAGCATCTTATTTTTTTCCCGACCCCGATTTTGGGTTCGCGCTTTTGCCGCTCTGACTGCTTTAGTAGGGCTGGTTTGCGCTCTACTCCTGTTTAGGCCACAAATCAGTAGCAACCGAGTCGCCGCTGAATTGATCGACGCTCACATTCGTTCCTTGTTGCCAGGGCACTTGACCGACGTGGAGTCAAGCGACCAACACACCGTAAAACCCTGGTTTGCAGGAAAGCTGAGTTTCATCCCTCCAGTGGCAGACTATGCGGATCAGGATTTTCTCCTCGTAGGCGGACGCCTAGATGTGATCGACGGCCGCGAAATCGCCTCCGTCATTTATTACCGCCGGAAGCACATTATTAACGTGTTCGTGTGGCCCTACAAAGACAAGGTGGTCAGTTTCGCAACTTCAGGTACTAGCCAGGGATACAACTGGTTGATCTGGCGCAACGGCGACATGGTTTTCTGTGCGATATCTGACGCAGCACCTTCCAGTCTGCAACAGCTTAAAGGATTGCTCACCACATAATCCGACAACCATAACTAATCTCTCCGTCCACGATGAGCGAGCAATGTCGATTCGAAATCAGCGGACCGTCTTTACTTGTATAGGTATATCTGATGTTCCAACTAACACTCACACAGTTGATTTGTGAAGGTTACTATCGCTAGAAACTTTCGGATGAGAGAAGGAATATTTCGTCTGGCTACTCTGTCTTATCGGGCAACAGGTCGAAATCAATAAACAATTATCCATCATGTAACAGGCAAAGTTTTAAATCGTGTAACGCTGCCGCGCGAGTCAGCAAAACAGGCGACATTGTGAAGGATGTATTTCAAGACGGGAGCTACTGTGAGTCATAGTGACTTGAGTTCGGTATCGCTGGCGAGCGCGCCAGCTCTATCCGTGGATCAAGTGTGCGTTAATACCATTCGCACTCTTTGCATTGATGCTGTGCAAAAAGCGCAATCGGGACATCCTGGCACTGCGATGGCGATGGCCCCGGTTATCTACTCACTGTGGCAAAAGCATCTTCGGTTCGATCCGGCGGACCCGCTGTGGCCCAATCGCGACCGCTTTGTGCTCTCTGCAGGTCATGCTTCGATGCTGCTTTATTCCATCCTCCACCTGACGGGCGTGAAAGCGGTCGATCCGGATTACGAAGTCTTGGGAAGGCCTTCCGTTCTCCTCGACGACATCAAATCGTTCCGCCAGTTTTCCAGTCGCTGTCCAGGCCACCCGGAGTACCGCTGGACATCAGGAATCGAGACCACCACAGGCCCATTGGGGCAAGGTGTCGCTACCAGTGTGGGCATAGCGATCGCCCGGAATTGGCTGGCCGCGCGCTACAACCGGCCGGGTTTCAACTTGTTTGACTACCGTGTGTATGCCATCTGCGGTGACGGATGTCTAATGGAGGGGATTTCAAGCGAAGCAGCTTCACTTGCTGGCCATCTGAAGCTCGATAACCTCTGCTGGATCTATGACAACAATCACATCACGATTGAAGGCAATACAGAGCTAGCGTTTACCGAGGATGTCGCCGCACGCTTCAAAGCCTATGGTTGGGATGTTCAGCGTGTACGCGACGCCAATGATCTTGCAGAAGTGGATCGCGCGATCGAGCATTTCAAGACGGGTGCTTCTGGCCGGCCCACGCTGATCATCGTCGACAGCCATATCGGGTATGGAGCACCAAATAAGCAGGACACCAGTGGAGCACATGGAGAGCCTCTTGGGGCGGAAGAGGTCAAGCTCGCCAAACGAAACTATGGCTGGCCGGAAGATGCGGAATTCCTGGTGCCTGACCTCGTCTACGAACATATCCAGGCAGGAATCGGCGCTCGCGGGCGCCAATTGCGTGATGAATGGCATGCCAGCTTTCAGGAGTATCGGAAAACTTCTTCTGCACTTGCCTTGGAGATCGAGCAAATGCAGAAGCGTGATACTCCTACCGGGTGGGACAAAGTTATACCTGAGTTTCCGGTAGATGCGAAGGGCCTCGCTGGACGGGATGCTTCGGCCAAGGTACTGAACTCCATAGGGCAATGCATGCCGTGGCTGGTGGGTGGATCTGCAGACCTTTCGCCATCTACCAAAACCCGCTTGACGTTCGACGGTGCAGGCGACTTCGCCGCTGACAACCATTCGGGGCGCAACTTTCATTTCGGCATTCGCGAGCATGCGATGGGAGCCGTCCTGAACGGAATGGCGCTATCCAAACTGCGCGCCTTCGGATCCGGTTTTCTGGTTTTCAGTGATTACGCGAGAGGCTCGATCCGTCTAAGCGCGCTGATGGAAATTCCTGTCATTCATATCTTCACCCACGACTCGATCGGGGTTGGCGAGGATGGCCCCACGCACCAGCCGATTGAACACCTGATTTCTTTGCGTGCCATTCCGAACCTGATTGTTTTACGACCCGGCGATGCCAATGAGGTGGCAGAAGCCTGGAGAGTAATTGCTGGATTGCGGCATCATCCGGTCGCGCTGATCCTGGCGAGGCAAGCGTCCCCTACGCTTGATCGCAAGAAATACTCCTCCGCTTCCGGAGTCGCAAAAGGCGCCTACGTGCTCGCCGATGCGGAAGGCGGAAGCCCTGAAGTGTTGTTAATCGGCAGCGGAAGCGAGGTATCGCTCTGCGTTGCCGCGTATGAAGAACTCAAGTCGGAAGGCATTCGAGTCAGAGTGATCAGCATGCCCTCGTGGGAACTATTTGAAATGCAGTCACAGGAGTATCAAGAGTCGGTATTGCCGCCCGCGGTTGAAGCGCGGGTCAGTGTAGAGCAAGCTTCGACGCTGGGCTGGGAGCGGTATGTGGGAGAGCACGGAGCCATCCTCGGGATGAAGACCTTCGGCGCCTCAGCGCCCCTCAAAGTGCTCCAGAAAGAATTTGGCTTTACCAAAGAAAACATCGTCGCTGCCGCGAAAAGTCAGATTGCAAAAAACAAATAATTATGCACATTGCCATTGGATCAGACCATTCCGGCGTGTCGTTGAAGTCTCTGCTCAGGGAGTACCTGACCGATCGCGGGCATCAAGTTCAGGATGTTGGGACCAGTACCAGTGACCCAGTTGATTATCCGGACTTTGCCGAAGCAGTCGGTCTTGCAGTTCTCGAGGGAGTTACTGACCGAGGAATATTGATTTGTGGCAGCGGCATAGGGGCTTCGGTTGCAGCGAACAAGCTTCCTGGTATTCGCGCGGGACTGTGTCACGACACCTACTCCGCTCATCAGGGCGTAGAGCACGACAACATGAATGTCCTAGTGCTGGGCGCGCGGGTAATTGGTCCGGAAATGGCGTGCGAGCTGGTTAGCAGCTTCGTGCGCGCTGAGTTTACGAATGAAGATCGGCACCTCAGACGCCTGGCCAAGCTGATGACGATCGAAAGACGGTATGGCGTGAAAAACCCACCCATTCCAGAAAGAAAGGCTTAAACGCTAAATATGGCAACTCTAATGAGCGAAGTAATAAATCCACTTCAGTCGGTCGGGCATTACGGTCAGTCAATATGGCTCGATTACATAAGGCGAAGCCTGATTACCAGTGGCGAGCTCAAACGATTGATCGATGAAGATGGGCTTCGCGGCGTAACGTCGAATCCAGCAATCTTCGAAAAGGCGATCCTCGGAAGCACTGACTACCAGGAATTTCTAAACTCACCAGTCGCCGACGGCCTTGACGCGAAAGCCCTTTACGAGCAGTTGGCGATTCGCGATATCCAGGACGCGGCGGACATTCTTCTTAGCGTATATCGCGAGACGAATGCGCGTGACGGTTATGTAAGCCTGGAAGTCTCTCCACTGCTTGCCCACGATGCTCGTGGAACCCTTGAAGAAGCCCGCCGGCTCTGGAAAAGCGTGAATCGTCCCAATTTGATGGTTAAAGTGCCTGCCACAGTCGAAAGTATTCCCGCTATCCGGCAGCTAATTGGTGAAGGCATCAATGTGAACGTCACTTTGCTCTTTTCGCAAGACGCGTATGAACAGGTGGCCGAAGCTTACATTTCTGGATTAGAAGATCGGTGCTCAACTGGAGCAGACATCAGCAATGTTGCCAGCGTCGCCAGTTTCTTTGTCAGCCGAATCGATACCGCGATTGACTCGCTACTGTTAGAGCGCATTAAGGTCGCGAGCGCGAGTGAAGCGCCGCGGCTAAAAGGTTTGCTCGGCAAGGTCGCCATCGCAAACGCAAAGCTGACTTACGAGCGTTTCCAACAAATTGTCGGAAGTCCCCGCTGGAAGCGTTTAGAGAACATGGGCGCGCAAAATCAGCGCTTGCTGTGGGCCAGTACAGGCACGAAAAATCCAAACTATCGGGACGTCGTGTATGTCGAGGAGCTGATTGGCGCAGATACAGTCAATACCATCCCTCCAGCGACGTACAACGCATTTCGCGAGCATGGGCGGCCCAGCGGCAGTCTCACTCACGATCTGGAAACTGCTCATGAGACGATGGAGGCTCTCGACAAGTACGGCATCTCGATGAGAGCAGTAACGGACCAACTGCTTGGTGAAGGAATTCAGCAGTTTGTTACCGCGTTCACCAAGCTGCTGGCTGCCACCAGTCAAAAAGCGAGCCGGCAAAACTCCGCCACCTTGCACGGACAGACCAGCAACCTTGCCCCCACGTTACTGCCTGTCATTAACGAGTCCCTCGAAGAGTGGCGGAAAAGCGATAAGGTACGCCGACTCTGGCAAGGAGACAGCTCGCTCTGGACGGGGAGCGACGAGAACAGGTGGCTTGGTTGGCTGGGCATCACTGATGATCAGTTGGCCCACATAAAACATCTGAGCGAGATTGCCCGCGAAGTGAAGGCTATTGGCTTCAAGCACGCCCTGTTACTGGGAATGGGGGGCTCCAGCCTGTGCCCAGAAGTGCTTCGGCAGACGTTCGGTACGGTTCCCGGCTTCCCGGATTTGCAGATTCTGGACTCCACCGACCCTTCTCAGGTTGTTGCCGTCGAGAGCAGCATCGATCTCGCTGAGACCGTTTTTATTGTGTCGAGTAAATCCGGCGGGACACTGGAGCCGAATATCTTCAAGCAGCATTTCTTTGAGCGTGCCAAGCAAGTTGTTGGCGAGAAAGAAGCCGGCAAAAGATTTATCGCGATTACTGATCCCGGCTCAACCATGCAACATGTCGCGGAGGGTGACAAGTTCCAGCATATTTTCTTCGGTCATTCCAATATCGGGGGCCGCTATTCCGCGTTGTCCGACTTCGGAATGGTTCCCGCGGCCATCATGGGACTCGATGTTCCAAAATTCCTTGGCATCGCTGAAGAGATGGTCCATGCTTGCAGTCCAACGGTCCCGATCAGCGAAAACCCGGGAGTAGTGCTTGGAACAATTCTCGGAGTCTTGGCAAAACAGGGGCGCGACAAAGTTACCATCGTTGCTTCGCCCGGCATCAAGAATCTGGGGGCCTGGTTGGAGCAGTTACTTGCCGAATCAACCGGCAAAGACGGCAAGGGGCTCATTCCAGTCGACGGAGAATCGCTCGGTGACCCAGACAAATATGGCGATGACAGAATCTTTATTTACCTGAGTCTGGGTTCGGCGCGGGACGCGCGGCAGGAAGCTCAAATCGAGCGCCTTGAACGGGCAGGACAGCCGATCGTTCGTATTGATGTACCTGACATCTACCACCTCGGCGCCGAATTCTTCCGGTGGGAAATCGCAACCGCCGTAGCGGGTTCTATCCTGGGGATTAACGCCTTCAATCAACCCGACGTAGAAGCGAGCAAGATCGCGACCCGCAAGCTGACTTCAGAGTATGAGCGGGCCGGAAGTCTTCCGAGTGAAACCCCTCTGTTCGAAGGTGACGGCATTCGTCTGTTCGCTGATGCGAGGAATGCAGCGGATTTGACTCAGGCTGTAGGCCGGAACCGATCCGTCACTAACTATCTTAAAGCGCACCTGGCAAGACTGGGGAAAGGCGATTATTTCGCATTGCTTGCCTATCTAGAAATGAATGGCAGCAATGCCGAGTCGTTGCAGAAAATTCGCCACGCAGTACGAGATAGGCGAACGGTGGCGACCTGTCTCGGCTTCGGACCGCGCTTCCTGCATTCGACAGGTCAGGCGTACAAAGGCGGACCCAACAGTGGGGTCTTTCTTCAGCTCACGTGTGATGATGCTCTCGATGTGCCGGTGCCGGAACAGAAATTTACGTTCGGAGTTGTCAAGGCGGCACAGGCGAGGGGGGACTTTCAGGTCCTTGCCGACAGACAACGAAGAGCCTTGCGTGTGCATTTGAGCGGAGACATCAGTCAGGGCTTGGAAGTTCTCTTCGCCGCGATAAACCAAGCGGTATAACGCACCAAATTTATTCGGATTGCAGGAAAAGGAGCTCAGTGTATGCAGCTTGGAATGATCGGTCTTGGAAGAATGGGCGCGAACATGGTACGTCGATGCCTGCGCGCGGGACATTCATGCGTCGTTTTTGACAGGAACACGCAAAACGTTGATCAACTGAATGCTGAAGGCGCGATCGGAGCCAAGTCTTTGACAGAGTTTGTGTCAACACTTACGCGACCGCGAGCAATCTGGCTCATGGTCCCAGCGGCAGTTGTTGACAGTACGCTCGAAGAGCTTACTCCGCACTTGGATCCGGACGATATCGTCATCGACGGCGGCAACTCTTATTACATCGACGACATTCGACGAGCGAAAGCTCTGGGGGCAAAGGGCGTTGCTTACCTTGACGTCGGGACCAGCGGCGGGGTCTGGGGTCTAGAGCGTGGCTATTGCCTCATGATCGGCGGCAGTCGTGATGCCGTGCAGCATCTTGATCCGATCTTTCGCGCGCTTGCACCCGGCCGTGGTGACATCGATCGTACGTCGGGGCGCGAAAAACAAACCTCCACAGCCGAGGATGGCTATTTTCACTGCGGGCCGGCTGGAGCAGGCCATTTCGTCAAGATGGTACACAACGGCATCGAGTACGGGCTCATGGCCGCATATGCGGAAGGCCTCAATATTCTGAAGCACGCCAACGCCGGCAAACAAACTCGCAGCACGGACGCAGAAACCACGCCGTTGCGGGAACCAGAGCACTATCGCTATGACTTTGATCTCGCAGAAATAGCCGAGCTGTGGCGCCGAGGTAGCGTCGTCGCGTCCTGGCTACTGGATCTTACGGCAGCTGCTTTGTTCGACTCTCCTGCTCTCAATAACTTTTCCGGACGAGTGTCGGATTCGGGCGAAGGGCGATGGACGGTTCTTGCCGCGGTCGATGAGTCCGTACCTACTCCCGTGCTAAGCGCCGCTCTTTTTCAGCGGTTCAGTTCCCGGGGCGAAGATGAGTTTGCTCAGAAGATTTTGTCAGCCATGCGCTATCAGTTTGGGGGGCATGCTGAACGCGCAGCCGGCGAGTAGCCCGCGTAAGGGCCGGTGCATACAGAAAAAGTCCCTTGAGGCATAGGAGTTATAACGAAATGAACATTGAGAACCAGACTGTCCACAGGGCTGGCCCCTGCGTCATGGTGATCTTTGGCGCGAGTGGCGATTTAACCAAACGCAAATTGATCCCGGCGCTCTGCAATTTGGCGCAGGCGAAGGCGTTGCCGCAGAACTTCGCCATCATTGGATTCTCATCCAATCCGATGTCCACAGACGCTTTCAGATCGCAGCTCACCCAAAGCATCAATCAGTACGCTACAAATCCGGTCTCCCCGGAAATTTGGAACTGGTTTTTGGAGCGAATCTATTACGTCTCCGGCAATTTCGAGGATCCTGAAGCTTACAGTCGTTTGAAACAGCAGATTGAAGCGGTAGACAAAGACCACCAAACTCAAGGTAACCGCTTCTTTTATCTAGCGGTAGCTCCCCGTTTTTTTTCGGAAATTATCCGACAGCTTGGCACCGCGGGATTGGTCCAAGAAGAAGCTGACCATTGGCGGCGAGTGATCATTGAGAAACCCTTTGGGCATGATCTCGACAGCGCGCGCAAGCTGAATCGCGAGATCAAACAGGTCCTCGACGAAGGCCAGATCTACCGTATCGATCACTACCTCGGCAAAGAGACAGTCCAGAACCTGCTGGTGTTTCGCTTCTCCAATAGCATCGCGGAGCCGCTGTGGAGCCGTGCCTATATCGACCACGTCCAGATCACGGCGGCCGAGACCGTCGGCGTCGAACACCGCGGCGGTTACTACGACACGTCGGGCGCGTTGCGCGACATGGTTCCCAATCATCTGTTCCAGTTGCTTTCGCTAACTGCGATGGAACCACCAATTTCCTTCGAAGCGGACGCGGTTCGCAACAAACAGGCAGAGGTGCTACAGGCGATTCAACCTCCCTCCCCCGAGGATGTGCTGGTCAATATGGTCCGGGGGCAGTATGCGAACGGGAGTCCTGGTCAAAACGCATATCGCAGTGAACCCGATGTCGATATGCAATCCAACACAGAGACGTTTGTAGCGCTGAAACTTGCGATCGACAACTGGCGATGGGGCGGAGTTCCGTTTTACTTGCGTACCGGCAAGCGCATGCCCACGCGCACAACAGAAATCGCTATTCAGTTCCGACGTACACCGTTTGTTCTCTTCCGAAACACCTCAGTCACTGACCTTGAGACCAACCGCCTGTTGATTCGCATCCAGCCGGAGGAAGGAATTTCCTTGCAATTTGGCGCCAAGGTCCCCGGACCGGTCATGCAAATCGGCGCGGTGAACATGAATTTTGATTATTTGACTAACTTCGGGAAATCGTCGAGCACGGGTTACGAACGTCTGCTCTACGACTGCATGATGGGCGATGCCACTCTGTTCCAGCGCGCTGACATGGTCGAAGCAGGGTGGAGAGTCATTCAGCCGATCTTGGATGTCTGGAAAGCGCTTCCCAGTCGCGATTTCCCGAACTATCGAAGTGGCAGTTGGGGACCTAAAGCGGCCGATGACTTGATGTCCCGCGACAGTCGCACTTGGAGAACGATCCTTTAACTCGAATTTATGCCTGCTAAATCGAACAATTCCACATTAGTCATTGACATCGGCGGAACGAACGTCAAAGTACTCGGCCCTCAAGCCGATTCCGTTATCAAGATCCCTTCTGGCAAAACGATGACGCCGAACAAGATGGTACAAGAAACTCGGCGAGCGCTTGGGCAAGCAGAGTATTCGCAGATTTCGATTGGCTATCCCGGACCCGTGATAGCTGGCAGAGCTGTGAGTGAGCCACACAACCTGGCCGAGGGCTGGGTCGGCTTTGACTTTGAAAAAGCGTTCCGTCGTCCGGTCAAGGTGATTAACGATGCTGCCCTGCAGGCGCTTGGCAGTTACGAGGGCGGCCGAATGTTGTTTCTTGGTCTCGGTACTGGCTTAGGCTCCGCGCTCATCATCGAGGGAATTATCGAACCGATGGAACTCGCGCATCTGCCCTACAGAAAGGGGCGCACGTATGAAGGCTACGTTGGCGCACGAGGGCTTGACCGCCTGGGAAAGAAAAAATGGCGGGAGCATGTACTAGAGGTTGTCGAGCAGCTAAGAAGGGCGACGCAGGCAGATTATGTGGTGCTGGGCGGGGGGAATGCGCGGCTAATGCATGAGCTTCCACCCACTGTGCGCCTCGGACAGAACTCCAATGCGTTTCTGGGCGGATGCCGGCTTTGGCAAGACCCAGGGAGTCTTTCACCCAATGGAAAGAGACGCAATGGGAAACAGGAGATTTGAATTGCCGCCACACCTAAAGATCGAACCTGATGTCCAGAGTTTTTACCGTCGCGCAGCCACGGAATTTACGAAGGCGGCGAACGACGCCGTCGGCGAGAAAGACTTATTCACTGTGGCGCTCTCTGGAGGCTCGACACCGCGGGGCTTGTACTCTCTTCTTGCGACCGACCCGGCGTTCCGCAACCAGATCCCTTGGGGAAAGTGCTTCTTTTTCTGGAGTGACGAACGGCTGGTACCTCCAGAGCACGCGGACAGTAACTTTCGTATGGCTAACGATGCTTTGTTGAAACAAGTGCCGGTCAAGTGCTCGCAGATTTTTCGCATAAGCGGAGAGAATGATGATCCAACGGCAGCAGCCGCTGAGTACGGACAGATTCTGTCCGGCTTTTTCCAACTCAAGCCAGGAGAATTCCCCCGGTTCGATCTGGTCCTGCTAGGAATGGGATCGGACGGACACACGGCATCAATCTTCCCGGGTACTGATGCGACACGGGAGAATGACCGAATGGTAGTTGCGAACTGGGTGGAAAAGCTGTCTGCCAATCGCATCACGATGACCGTCCCCGTTTTCAACAATTCAGCCCGTGTGATGTTCCTGGTTGCGGGCGAAAGCAAAGCGCCTGCGGTGAAAGCTGTGGTCGAAGGCGCTCGCGCACCTGATCGGTTTCCCGCACAGCTCATCCAGCCGCATGACGGCTATGTGCTTTGGTTAGTAGATCAAAAAGCAGGAAGCCTGCTTCGAACTACACCATTTCAGGAGATTTCATGACCACTTCGACCGGACATTCGATTGAGAAACACCTTGGAGAGCGAGCTGAATATTTGCTCGGTTTCGATACTCCGAAGATTCCCAAAAAGTCTCTGCAGCTCCCAGGGCCGGATTACCTGGAACGTATATTCGCGGCATCAGACAGGAACAATCGAGTTTTGGTAAATCTCCAGCGGATTCTCAGCCATGGGCGTTTACGAAACACAGGGTATGTCTCCATCTTGCCTGTGGATCAGGGAATCGAACATTCAGCTGGTGCGAGTTTCGCTAAGGTTCCCGATTACTTTGATGCGGAGAACATTGTGAAGCTTGCTGTTGAGGCCGACTGTAATGCGGTAGCCTCGACTTTTGGTGTCCTGGGCATCGTTGCTCGTAGATACGCACACAGAATTCCCTTTATCGTCAAGATCAACCATAATGAGCTGTTGACTTATCCAAACAGATTCGAGCAAGTTCTGTTCGGAACGATCAAGCAGGCGTTTGACATGGGGGCGGCTGCGATAGGAGCAACGATTTATTTCGGGTCGGAGGCAAGTACCTGTCAGATCGTTGAGATCAGCGAGGCGTTTGCATTGGCTCACGAGTTGGGCATGGCCACTGTGCTGTGGTGCTACCTTCGAAATAATGCCTTTAAGAAAGAAAAAGATTATCACCTCGCTGCGGATCTGACCGGGCAGGCTAATCACCTCGGAGTCACAATTCAAGCCGATATCATCAAACAAAAACTCCCGGAAAATAACGCCGGCTACAAAGCGTTGAATGTTGGGAATTCAAGTTATGGGAAGCTGGATGAACGGATCTATACGATGCTGACCAGCGATCACCCCATCGATCTGTGTCGCTATCAAGTGGCGAACTGCTACATGGGGCGCATAGGCTTAATCAACAGTGGCGGCGCTTCCGGGGCCAAAGACTTTTCGGAAGCGGTCGCTACAGCGGTAATCAACAAGCGTGCTGGAGGAATGGGATTGATTTCAGGGCGCAAGGCTTTTCAGCGCCCGCTGCAAGAGGGCATTGACCTTCTTCATGCCATACAGGACGTCTATCTGAGCCCCGAGATTACGGTGGCCTGAATGTCCGCCGGGTCGGACTGATTGTGTTAGTTGATCAATGAGAGGATTTGTGGGACATACGCACCAGACGGTATTCTTATTCGACGTCGACAATACGCTGCTTGATCATGATCGAGTCACGGCCGATTTGCGAGGCCACTTAGAATCTAAGGTAGGGACGGATCAAGGAAGCAAGTATTGGGAAATTTTCGAAAGTCTTCGTGCTGAACTGGGATATGCGGATTACTTGGGTGCATTGCAACGTTATCGGATGACTTTCCCGCGGGACCCAAATCTCCTGGCGGTTTCCCATTTCCTTATAGATTATCCTTTCGCAGACCGCCTTTTCCCCGGTTCGCTCGGTGCCGTTGAACATGTCCAACGATGGGGTCCGGCCGTGATTCTCTCCGACGGCGACGTAGTTTTCCAACCCCACAAGATAGCGCGATCCGGGCTGTCAGAGCTTTTCGGCTCCAACGTGCTTATCTATATCCACAAGGAAACCGAACTAAGTGATGTCGAGCAGCGATTTCCAGCCCAGCATTATGTGATCATCGACGACAAGCTGCGGATTCTCTCAGCCGTGAAAGAAGCCTGGGGGGCCCGAGTCACGACTATTTTTGTTCGGCAGGGGCACTATGCCCGCGACCAGAAGGCCATCGCACACCTACCCCCGGCCGATATCACTTTGGACCGAATTAGCGACATAGCCGATCACGACTTCTTCTGAACTGCGATCAAGTTAACGTCAGCAAGAACCTCATCGGCCCTATTCATGGGTGTGCCGTCATGGGAAGCAATCTCTTTATTGAAGTCAAAGTCATTGGTGACGCTTCCGGTGATAAGTCGAGCCCCTCGACTGAAAGTGAGAGCTTGGATTGACCACTGGATGAAAACCAAAATGCGGCTCTGAAATTGAACGATGTACATCAGGTGGACCAACGCCCAGACTAGCCAAGCCGGCGGCCCGGAAAGATGAATACCGAAGATGTCGGCCACGGCAGCGGCCCTGCCAATCACCGCCAGATTCCCTTTGTCGAAATACGCAAAAGGCTTCAACGGCGTTCCGCCTCGCACCTTTCTCACAATCGCCTTCGCGGCATAAGCTCCTTGTTGCATGGCCACCTGCGCCACCCCCGGCAAAGGCTCCCCATTGCGATCTGATGCTAGTGCGAGGTCTCCGACCACGTAGATGTCTGGATAATTGGCTACCGTCAGATCGGGATTTACCTTGATTCTTCCACCCTTGCCGATCTCGGCGCCGGTGCGATTTGCAAGGGTTCTGGCTAGTGCCGAAGCCGTGACACCTCCAGCCCAAATCACGGTTCTTGCGGGTACGCGCTCACTGCGGCCTTTAATCTCAATGGTTAATCCTTCTTGATCAATTGTCTTGACCATCGCGCCCGTCTTGACCTGAACGCCGAGTTTTGCCAGCGAGTCTTCCGCGGTCTGCGCCAAATGTTCTGGGAAAGGCATGAGCACTCGCGGAGCGCCGTCGATCAGAATGATCTGCGCCTGTTCCGGCCGGATTGACCGAAAATCGTTCTTGAGCGTCTGCCGGGCGATCTCGCCGATGGCACCGGCGAGTTCTACGCCTGTGGCACCCGCACCCACGATAACGAAAGTAAGCCATGCCCGCCTCTGAACTGGATCCGCAATCCGCTCTGCGACCTCGAATGCGTATAAAATCTTGTGCCGAATGTTGGTCGCTTCTTCCAGGCTCTTCAGGCCGGGGGCCCACTCTTGCCAGGCGTCGTTCCCGTAGTAAGAGCTTTGGGAACCCGTCGCTACGATTAATGAATCGTACTCAAAGGTCTCGCCGTCAGCGAGCAGTATGCGCTTGGATGTCGGATCGACGTCCTCGACCTGGCCGAGCAGAACACGAGTATTTTTTTGTCGGCTCAACACGCCGCGCAGCGGTGCCGCGACTTCGCCAGGCGAAAGCGAGCCGGTCGCGACTTGATACAGCAGCGGCTGAAACAAGTGATAGTTGCGTCGATCAATAAGCGTCACCTCTACAGGCGCCGATTTCAGTGCCTGCGCTGCACACAGGCCCCCAAATCCACCCCCAACGATCACGACTCTCCATTGCCTGCTCACGTAGCCCTCTTTTCCATTCGGAGACTGCTGTCTGCAGTATTCGGTCAGTTTGCGTTGTCGTTCCGGCTGAACCTGAATTCGAGAGGATTGATCCGATGGTTCTGGATTGGGCTAAGTCGGTATTGCTGAAAAGCGATTAATTGATGTTCCCGCAACAAACTCGAACGGAACGCCTGCAATCAACTTACTTTCCGGGGCGTGCGCGTGAACCTGCAGCCCGGCGATCGAAACCAATGCAACAACCCAAGAATGCTTCTTCACAAGATTCTCCTTTTCGGTCGGTGATGTTACGGACCGCTCAAATTCCTCGACTTCGTACAAGATCTCTTCGACTGTATAGACCGAAAAGGCACAGAAAAAATTCTGGTCAGTTGTCAATGTTTGATCTTCTGCATGTAAGAAAGATATAGATCGGGGCCGCAGCCCATGTCGCATACTTTGCCTCGAAACGCAATGTCAGCGCCAAACCTATCGAGCAGCGGCCGGTCGAGCGGTTTTCGCTCGAGTTCGTTGCAGCTGAACATACTCGTCGGCAATCCGATCATAGCTGTCCCGAATCGCCTGGGGTGGTGCCGGTCATCCATCCGGGATCTCCCCTCAGCTAGATTGAACTTCGGCCCATTCGTCTGAAGGACATGCGACTCATCCATATGGCCTTCGGTTACAGCCGCCCCCAAAATTTTTCATTTAGATGAAAACGATCTTGACAAACCACTCCCTTAATTGTACCTTGGTACAAATATACATGGATACAAGATCACCCAGATGCGGCACAGCCGGCCTGCAGATAGCGCCATCGGCTTGTTCCTCGCAGCCAAGCTTGCCAGCACTCTTTCGCCGTGCTGCCGGATTTGTTCCCTCCGGGGTCGCGATCCTCTCCGGGGCCGGCGTCTCCATGACCGTCAGTTCCCTTTGTTGCGTCTCATGGGAGCCTCCGTTGATCACGGTGTCGCTGGACCGCACTTCTCGAAAAGGCGCCGCCCTTCTGCGGAGCAAAAGCTTTCAGGCTCGGATGCTGCGGGATGAAGAGAAGCACCTGGTGAAAGATGCGCAATCTTCGATGGACCGTCCGGGGCTGGTGAGCCTGGACTGCGAGATCCGACACATCCACCCAGCAGGCGACCACCAACTAGTCGTCGCCGAGGTCACCAGCGTCAAACTTTCCGACGGCAGACCATTGCTGTACTGGCGACGCGGCTTCCATTCCTGCCGGCCGGAATATGAATTCCTCGCATCGCGAGAGACCTTCGATGCCTTCGTGGCCGCTTGGGAGAACTGCAAGTTGCCGGCAGACCGGTGGAGCCATGCCGCGCACGTCGCGGTCGCGGCCTGCTATGCGGTTGGGGACCCTGAGATGGCGCTGAAACACACTCGGTGCGGCATTGTTCGCTACAACGAATCCGTGGGCACGGCCAACACCGACACCTCTGGCTACCACGAAACCCTCACCTGCCTGTGGGCCGGCATTGTGAAACGCTTCGTCGAGGGGTTGGCCGACCCCTACATCGCAGCCATTTATGCGGTCGATAAATTCGGTGAGGATCGCGATCTTCATTGCCTCTATTACAGCTTCGACGTGGTTCGTGATGCGATGGCGCGAAGAAACTGGATAGCACCGGATCTGGAGGGCCCGTATCAATTTTGACAGGCTACTCACTAAGACACCGACATGAGCGACAAAACCCACATGGTGCAGCGAGTGCAGACAGGAGTACGAATCGAGAGGCGGTTGCTGAAGATCTTGAAGGCATTGGCCGAATATCGAGACTTGAGCCTCGGCGACCTGCTGGAAGGCATCGTTCTGCACGCGTCTGAAGGCAAATGCGCTTTTGAGTCCGAGACGTTGGAGCGAATTCGAGATCTCAAGAAGTTCTATGGACTTGACCTTGGCGCCAGCGCCAGCCACAAGCTGCGCGAGGCCGAGAAGACCGACGCTAAGAAAAAGAGGAATCGTCAATGAACTTGATGCAGCGAGTAGCTTCCATGGCGTTGTTGCGGTGGACCGTGGGGTTGGTCGTTTTATGGGAGTCATGCCAGTTTGCCGCTTCAACGGCTTCGGTCCATCACCTGCAGCGCATGGGTTTGCCTGGATGGATCGCACCTGTGCTCGGAGTCGCCGAGATTGGCGCCGTCGTCGTTTTCCTGGTTCGGAGGCTGCGCCGGATCGGCGGCTATGCTCTGCTCGTCATCTTTGCGATCGCTGCAGCGCTGCACATTCTGCACGGACAGTTTGAGATCGGCCCGCTGGTGGTCTATAGCGCGGCGGTTCTGGTTTGCATCCCTGACTGCGCGCCGCAAGAATCATCAAGAATCATGAGGTGAGAGCATGAGAGACCAGGAGTTCATCGCCGCGTTCGAGAATTGCAGCCTTCGGGCAGAGGATTTCCACCATGCCGATCATGTCCGCATGGCTTTTCTGTACCTGGCCCGGTTTCCCATCCTGGAGGCAATCCAGCGCTTCTCCTTGGCCCTCGGGAGATTTGCCACCGCCATCGGCAAACCTAACCTGTACCACGAGACGATCACCTGGGCGTTTCTGTTTCTGATTCGAGAACGGTCAGTTGAGCAGACGTCCCGGCAGGGCGGCCGGCAACCCAGTTGGGATGAGTTCGCCGCCGAAAATCCAGATCTGTTGAATCGCAAGAGCAATGCAATCCTCAAAGATTATTACTTTGAGGAAACACTCACATCTGAGCTGGCGAGCAAAGTGTTCATCCTGCCGAACCGAAGTCTCGCCGCTCAGGAAGAAAAGAAGGGCCGATGAAAGATACAATCCTAGTGGTGTTGGCCGAGAGGTTCATTCCGTGCCGGACCACGCTTTTGTGAAGAGCATATTAGACATTTCGGCTCGAATGGCCGCCCGCTAAACCAAAAGGACAGCTTTGGGTGTTTGGGTCGAGCATGACTAAGATCACGACTGGAGTACTTCCACTATCGTTCAGGTTCGGCCTGAGAGTAAGACGGATTTGCAGCGAAGTTGCAGGATCCAAACGACAACCATAGGCGAACCGTCGAGAAAGGAACAGATTCCGAAGCGTTCCTTTGCCATGGGTACAGCGCACAATTGGGCTACGAGGAACCGCGTTGATTCACTTTAACTCTGAGTGCTTTCGATACTCCGGGCTGAGTGTTTGTTTGCTCTTCGCAATTGGCAAAAGTGTCGGATAAAACTGCAAAAACGTAGTATCCACAGCACCATGCTGCTCGTGGCACGAGTAGCATGGCAGGTTTCTGGGAAATAGTCGGCCGGGAGCACCAGGTCTGCTGTCCTCGAATTCGAAAAACGCCCACCCGTGAGTGTCCGGGAATCTCGCGAGATCTTTTACGTGAACCTCATAGCCATTTGTATCCGTGCTCTGGAAATGTCCACTTCTGTTAATTGACCCCGTGGTCGCTGCCATGCGGGATTCCAAAACCAGCAGCGTCTTGTCCGGCCATGTTCCATTCCTCACAAAGTACCTGTACGCCTTCGGGTTCACAAAAACATTGTCGAAAGCTGAATTTGCTCTGGGCTTTGGATTGGGGTTGTAGTCCATATCCAAACCGGACGTGAGATAAATACACCTGACTCACCGGAGTGCTGAACAGAAGTCACCACAATAGTCATAACATCTATTGCCGCGCGGCTTGTTTGTTCGTCGGAAACTGCTGATCAAGATCGAGATTGAGCTCCAGCACGTTCACTCTCGGCTCGCCAAGAAATCCAAGCTGCCGGCCCTCAGTGTGTTTCGCAACCAGAGCGCGCAACCGGTCCGCTGTTGCTCCGCGAGCCTTGGAAACGCGAGCTAACTGAAACTCGGTTGCAGCAGGAGTGATGTGAGGATCGAAGCCGGACGCGGATGTCGTTACCAGGTCGATCGGCACCGGCGTTCCGGGATTGTCAACCTGCGCGGTGGCCACATCGCCCTTTACTCGATCCAGCAACTTCTGGTTTGTTGGGCCGAGATTTGATCCGCCGGAATTGGCGGCGTCCCAGCCATTCCCCGCTGCAGACGGCCGGGAGTGAAAATATCCAGGGCTGGTAAATCCCTGACCGATAATCGACGACCCCACCACCACGCCGTCCTTCTCGATCAGTTGACCGTTGGCCTTGTGAGGGAAAATCAGCTGCGCCAGTCCGGTCACGATCAGCGGATAAATCAGTCCAAACAAAACCGTCGTCGCTATGGTCATCGAAAACGAGATAAGAAGATTTTTCTTCATAAGAGCCGTCCTTATGCCAGACCAATTCGCGTGATTACCATGTCAATGAGCTTGATGCCGATGAACGGAATAATCACGCCACCCACGCCATAGATCAGCAGATTGTTGCGCAGCAAAATCGCAGCTCCGACGGGCCGGTATTTCACCCCGCGCAGAGCTAGCGGAATTAGCGCGACGATGATCAGCGCATTAAAAATGACGGCCGAAAGAATCGCCGACTGCGGCGTTTGCAACCGCATGATGTTCAACGCGTTCAGCACCGGGAACGTTCCTGCGAACATCGCGGGGATGATGGCGAAATATTTGGCCACATCGTTAGCAATCGAGAACGTAGTCAGCGCGCCGCGTGTCATCAGCAACTGCTTGCCGATTTCGACGATTTCGATCAGCTTGGTGGGATTGGAATCGAGATCGACCATGTTGCCGGCCTCTTTCGCCGCTTGCGTGCCGGTGTTCATGGCAACGCCGACATCGGCTTGCGCCAGCGCGGGAGCGTCGTTGGTGCCGTCGCCGGTCATAGCCACGAGTTTCCCGTCTCCCTGCTCGCGCTTGATCAGGTCCATTTTGTCTTTCGGTGTGGCCTGCGCCAGAAAATCATCCACGCCGGCTTCGCGGGCAATGGCCGCTGCGGTCAGCGGGTTATCGCCGGTGATCATCACCGTTTTGATTCCCATAGCCCGAAGATGATCGAAGCGGTCGCGCATTCCCCCTTTTACAATGTCTTTGAGTTCGATCACGCCCATTGCGCCGCGGCTCTTCTCCGCCACCACCAGAGGCGTGCCACCAGAGCGCGCAATCTCCTCGACGGTTAATCTCACTTCGTTCGGCATCGGGCGACCATTCTGCGAAAGATAGTTGGAAACCGCGTCCACTGCGCCCTTGCGAATTTCAAATCCGTTGAGGTCAACGCCAGACATGCGCGTCTGTGCGCTGAATGGAATGAACCGCGATTCGTGTGAACTGAGCTGCCGCCCTCGCAATCCGTACTTCTCTTTTGCCAGCACGACGATCGACCGTCCTTCGGGAGTTTCGTCTGCTAGCGACGAAAGTTGGGCCGCATCGGCGAGCTCTTGCTCGGTAACACCAGGCGCAGGGATAAACCGCGACGCCTGACGATTGCCGAGTGTGATGGTCCCGGTTTTGTCCAGTAGTAGTGTGTTCACATCGCCTGCAGCCTCGACGGCGCGGCCGGACATGGCCAGCACATTGTGCTGCACCAGGCGGTCCATGCCGGCGATGCCGATGGCGGAGAGCAAACCGCCAATCGTCGTGGGAATAAGACAAACGAGCAGAGAGACCAGCACGAACACGGTTTGCGGAGAACCGGAGTAAATCGCGAATGGCTGTAGGGTGACCACCGCCAGTAAGAAGATGATGGTCAGTCCGGCGAGAAGAATATTCAACGCGATTTCGTTGGGCGTCTTCTGCCGCTCCGCGCCTTCCACCAGCGCGATCATGCGATCAAGGAAAGTTTCGCCGGGATTGGAAGTGATCTTTACTTTGATCTGATCGGAGAGAACGCGGGTTCCGCCAGTTACAGCGGAGCGATCGCCGCCAGCCTCGCGAATTACCGGAGCCGATTCGCCCGTGATCGCTGATTCATCGACAGACGCCACACCTTCGATGATCTCGCCATCCGAAGGAATAAACTCGCTGGCAGAAACCAGAACCAGGTCTCCAGCTCTGAGCTTCGAGCTTGGGATTTGCTCCACGCGGCCATCGTTGCCAAGCAAGCGATTCGCAATCGTCTCGGAACGGGCACGGCGAAGGGTGTCAGCTTGGGCCTTGCCGCGTCCTTCTGCCATAGCCTCCGCAAAATTCGCAAACAGAACCGTGAACCACAGCCAAAGTGTGATCTGCAGATTGAACTTGAATCCAGCGGCGCCTTTGAAAAGCAGCACCGTGGTGATCACGCTCCCAATCTCGACCACAAACATGACGGGATTGCCCATCATCTTGCGCGGATTCAGCTTCACGAATGCGTCCCAAATAGCGCGGCGCACGATCTTCCATTCCCAGACCGCTTTCGTTCCGCGCTTCTTGGGCGACTGCCCGATGCGAACCGTCGGCACTTGGGCCGGTGTTTTCAGTTCTTGTGTCGTTACCATTCGAGAGTCCTCTAGAAAGTCTTACCTGCAGCCATGAGCAAGTGTTCCAGAACTGGCCCCAGGCTTAGTGCTGGGAAAAAGGTCAGTGCGCCGACGATGAGAATCACGCCGATTAAAAGCACAGTGAATAGTGGCGTAGTCACGGGAAAAGTGCCAAGAGACGGCGGAACATATTTTTTCTGCGCCAAATTCCCTGCGATAGCCAGCATGGGAATAATCATCAGGAACCGGCCGACGAGCATGGTGATCGCGCCCGAGGTGTTGTACCAAAGCGTGTTAGTCGTCAGTCCGGCGAATGCCGATCCGTTATTGCCGGCCTGCGAAACGAAGGCGTAAAGGATCTCGCTGAGCCCGTGCGGACCGGGATTCAAGATGCTCGAAGTGCCAAATGTGGCCACCGTCGAGATCGCCGCAAATACAAGTATGACCGTGGGAAAAATCAGCGTCACCAGCATCGCCATTTTGACGTCGTACGCCTCAATCTTTTTGCCGAGATATTCGGGAGTGCGCCCGACCATCAGCCCAGCGATAAACACCGAGAGCACGATGTAAATCAGAATGCCGTACATACCGGCACCGACACCTCCGAAGACAACTTCGCTGAGCATGATGTTGGCGAGTGGTACCATCCCGCCGAGCGGAGTGAACGAATCATGCCAGCCATTGATCGCGCCGCAGCTCGCATCGGTGGTCACGGTCGCCCAAAGCGCAGTATTGGCGACGCCGAAGCGGACTTCTTTTCCCTCCATATTTCCGCCCGCCTGCATGGCGGTGGTCCGTTGGTCGGTCCCGGCCAGCAAAGGATTGCCGCGAGCCTCAGCCCAATAGGCGACGCTGACGCCGACTAGAAATAGAGTTGCCATCGCGGCCCATACGGCCCAGCCGTGGCGTTGTGAGCCGGTCATCCGCCCCAGCGTGTAGGTGAGTCCGCCGCCGATAGCGAAGATCGTGACCAACTCAATGAAATTGGATAAAGGCGTGGGATTCTCAAACGGATGAGCGCTGTTGGCATTGAAGAAGCCGCCGCCATTGGTTCCAAGTTCCTTGATAATTTCCTGCGAAGCGACCGGGCCCTGCGCAATGGTTTGCGTGGTCACGGTGTCCATGACCGGCTTACCTTGCGCATCCACCATCGGTTTGCCGTCTGGCGTAGTCTTCTGAACCTGCATGGGTTCGATCAGCTTCGCCGAGTCATAAGGCTTAAAGTTTTGCACCACGCCCTGCGAGACGAGCACGAGCGCTCCGATGATGCACGCGGGCAACAGCACCCAAAGATTGCAGCGGACCAGATCGACCCAAAAATTGCCGATAGTCTCCATTTGCCGGCGAGCGATGCCGCGAATGAAGGCGATGGCCAGCACAATTCCTACCGCCGCAGACATGAAGTTGTGATACGCGAGCCCGGCCATCTGGGTCAGATAGCTCATCGTGGTCTCGCCCGAATAGTTCTGCCAGTTGGTGTTCGTGGTGAAAGATGCTGCGGTATTGAATGCCAGCGCAGTTGGATTCACAGCTCCCAACTTTTGCGGATTAAATGGCAGATAACCTTGCAGCCGCTCGAATGCATACAACACCAGCATAGAAACCAAACTGAACAGCAGCATGGAAACCGCGTACTCCGTCCAGCGCATCTCGCGGTTCTCATCCACTCCGGTCACGCGGTAGAGAAGCCTCTCGACCGGACGCAGTACTGGGTCCATGAAAGTCTTCTCGCGATTGAAAACGCGCGTCAGAAAAATGCCTATTGGCTTGGTGACCAGAAAGACGAACGCAAGAAATAGGAAGATTTGAAACCAGCCATTTGCTGTCATCAGAATTTCTCCGGGCGCAGCAGTGCGTACACGAGGTACACGGTCGTCAGCACGCTCACTGCCAGCATGATCATCGATTCCAGGCTCATGTCGTTCTCCTCACTTCACACGATCGCAGAAGTGCACGTAGCCAATCGACAAGGCAAAAAACGCTATGGTGACGGCTATCCAAAGTATGTCTTGCATGATCGATCTCCAAGGTCAATCCGTCGCAGGACAGCGCGTTTGGCGAATTTGCGCGCCGAATCTGCTGTTCTTGCGAGGTAAACGGTAGTCTGCTCTCGGCGAACGCTTTTCGCGTCGATAAGAAGCGCAATCAAGAAAAACATCATGAATCCGGCGCCTAGAAGAGACACTACGACGACGGTCAAGACTTCGTAATCAGGGAGCAAGGCGATTGCGAGTGTATGCATTATTGCACGGTGTTACTGCACTGACCTCCAGTCAAAGCGCGGCCAAAAAGCTCGAGCCACGACCGGTAGCGATACTTCTCAATTGATTGAACAGTAGGCAGCGTAAAGTGCGGGTAAAAAGTTTCTAAAGAATTCATAAAAGAAGCGCCTCTGTGAATTCTGTGTGCGACTTCGGCCCTGGCTGGAGAGTTGATCGTCCTAAGGATGGAAGGGGAAGGCGTGCTTTATCGGCCCTAATTCACCAGGATCGCGACCGGGAATTCACTCAGCACTGAAGCAACCTTCAATACGCCAATATTCCCAGCGCGGTCGAGCGGCACTTCCTCGCCGGTGAACACGTTGCGAAACGATGTTTCCGTCCAATCTTGGAGCTGAATTGCGGTTTCACCCCAGACTTTCGCTCCGGTGGGTAGACGCAATTGCGAACCAGCGAGTTGCGCACTCAATCGCGGCACAATCGCGAGCACACGTGAGTCTCCCAAGCGTCTGGTGAGTGCAATGACGTGTTGCGCATTTTCCCCTACCGTCTGCAATGGCGTGTATTCCCCTGTGCGAAAGATCTCCGGACTCTCATTTCGAAGGCGGAGCATCTTCGAGGTGACGTACATCTTGATGCGGCCGTCTTGCATGTTGCCGGCAAGCTCTTGCGAAAACTCCGCGAGCCGTTCTTTCGGCACCTGCGATGCTGTCTCGATTTGCTGAAGCAGTCGAGCGCGCACGCCGTAGTCCACAGCGCGACGGTTATCTGGATCCACCAGGTTGAACTCCCAGAGTTCGTTCCCTTGATAGAAGTCCGGAACTCCAGGAAGCGTAAGTTTGAGCACCGTCTGCGCCAGGCTGTTCAGCATGCCGAAGTACGAGACCTTACGTTGGAACGGGAGAAATTCGTGCAGGAACTCCCGGCTTGCAAGGACCGCCCTCACAAAGGTAGTGACCGCGGATTCATATTCTCTATTCTGGTTCGCCCAACTGGTCTTCTCTTTCGCCTCGCGAATCGCTTTCAGCATGTACGCGGTCATGCGCTCTGCGAAACTTGCCGGCGGATTCTCCTCCGCTTCTCCCAGCGGCCACGCACCGACGAGAGTTTGGTAGAACAGGTATTCATCATTCAGTGTCGGAGTCTCGCCGTCGTTCCCACCTTTGCGCGCGGCATTAACATCGCGCCAACGCGTAACCTGCTCATGCCAAAGCTCCGGCATTTCGGAAAGCACGTTGATGCGGGCGCGCACGTCTTCCGACCGTTTCGAATCGTGGGTAGAGGTCGCGAGCATGGCATCCGACCAAAGCCTCGATCGCCTCTGCATTTCGCCATGAAACTGCTCCGGCCTGATGCCGAACCGCAGCGGGTCGCCGCCGACCTCATTGAGGGAAACCAGCCGGTGGTAGCGATAAAAGCTGGTATCTTCCAGACCCTTTGCCATTACCGCGCTGGTGTACTGCTGAAAGCGCATCGCGAAGTGCACAACTGAACGCTGATAGAACTCCTGGTGACCCTGTGCCTGCCGCGTAAGCAGAACTTCACGAATAAAGTTGTACACGGACTGATCCGAGGGTGTAACTTTCTGCTCGGCGCATTTCACTGCTTCGACAATGTATTTTTCATCACTCGCGGAAACCTCCTGCCCGCTAACGTAAGTACGGTACACCGTGAAGCACGCGAGGATTTCCATCAGGGCGTCGCGCAGACTTTTCACCGTGAAGTCGCAGGTATGGCGGTCCGCCAGCGCGATGCGGCTGAGGTGATTCGCCAAGACGTTCAACTCACTGTTGAGCGAGCGGTCCATCACCAGCTTTTTGCATTCGTATGCGAGTTCCCGGAAGTCGGTGCGGTCGCGGATAAACGACCAGTACGCCTCGGTCATTTTTCCTTCTGCGTCCGGGTCCACAAACAGCCCATTTACAAGGCTCGCAAAGTCGTAGCCGGTAGTTCCGTGAATCGGCCAGTTTTCCGACAGTTGTTCTTCGCCGGTTAAGATTTTCTCGGCGACCACATAATGATTTTTCGCCGCGCATTCGGGCGACGTCTGCGTCGCACTACACTGAAGCCGCTGAAAATATTCGCGGGGATTGTATAGGCCATCGGGGTGATCAATACGCAATCCGTCGATCTTCTCTTCTCTTAGCAATTGCAGGACAAACTCGTGCGTCTGGTTGAATACGGCTTCGTTCTCCTGCCGCAGAGCGGCAAGATCGTTGACATCAAAAAACCGGCGGTAATTAATATCGTCGGCGGCCACTCGCCAATGTGCCAGACGAAATGCCTGCGCCTTGATCAACTCGTGAAGCTCGTCAAACGACGCAGAGTTGCCCGGAATGCCGTTCATGGTCGCGACCGTCTGCTCGATTGCCGCGGTGATCGCATGTGAGCGCGCGCAGAGCGCCGCCAGTCGCCGTTTGTGAATTTCTTTGTCGCGGATGCGTTCCGCTCGCTTCTCCGGAGCAGCTTCAGCCCGGCCAGGAAGATGGCCGAAGGCAGAAATCAAACTCTGAAATTCCGCCAAATCTTGATCGCCGGTCTCGGCCTTTCGCTGCCACCGCTCCGCGACGCGGCCCAGAATACGCGGGTATTCAATCGGATTCACCGGAAACCGATGCTGAAAATAGTAGATACTGAACTCGCCCTTCTCGCGATCGAAAGTGAGTTTCAACTCGCCGCGGTCAAGTACCGTGCCATATTGATTGCCCAGCACCGCCACCAGCACTTTTCCCTGAAGCTCATCTTTCAGCGGCTCCCAATCGATGTCGAAAAAATCAGCGTAGGCGGAGGCCTCACCATTCTCGAGCACGTCAAGCCACCAGGTGTTGTCGCTGCCCATCACTCCCATGTGGTTCGGAACCACGTCGAGGATCTGTCCCATACCGTGCTGGTGCAGCGCAGAAACCAAGCGATCGTAGTCTTCCGGCGTGCCGATTTCAGGATTGAGATGATGGTGGTCAATGATGTCGTAGCCGTGCGCGCTGCCGGGCCGGGCGCGCAAGTATGGCGATGCATAACAATGAGAGATACCGAGTGCGGCGAGGTAAGGCACGATCTCGGCCGCTTGAGCGAAGGTGAAATCGCGGCTGAATTGCAAGCGATACGTAGAAAGAGGAATGCGGATCATTCGTCCAACCACCATGCGGCTGAGAATGCGGCCAATTGATGCGATTGAGCAGCAGAGCGCGGCGTCCTGTATAGCAACCGACCTTGCAGCGCTTCTGTGATGCCGATTTTGCTGCCGGAGAAATTCGCCAGCAGTCTTAACCTGCCTCCTCCAACAAACGGCCAGGTCACTGAAATTGCCTTTTCGCCGATCACCCGAAACGACGCTTTGCCGGGCACGATGTTAGGGATCCTCGGGACAATTTCATTTTGTCTGCAAGCAAGCAGTTCGCGGTAGAAATGTAGCCAGTCGCGGTGTTCTGGCTTCTCAAACGAACTCCAGTCGAGCTTAGAGGCGAAAAAGGTTTTCTCGCTATTGGGATCGGGAATGTGGGCCTGTGCTTCCGGAGAACTGAACTGGGCAAACTTCGCGAATTCCGATCTCCGCCCTTCGGTCACTTTCGACGCGAGGTCTCTGCCAAAGTCGCAGAAGAAAAGGAATGGCGTGGCCGCGCTGAATTCTTCACCCATGAACAACAATGGAGGCGGCGGCGCCAGCAGCAAGCAGGCCACAGCCGCCTTCACAGCAGCGGGATCCGCGAGGTCCGTAATTCTCTCCCCCAGCGCCCGGTTCCCTACCTGGTCATGATTTTGCAGAAAAGAAACGAAGCACGTGGGCGGCAGTCCGCGGCTGGGCTCGCCTCGCGATTCACCGTTGCGATAATGAGAAACGTCTCCTTGATAACTGAACCCTTCGGCTAGGCAGCGGCCCAGGTACCACGCCGGATCGGCAGAGTAATCCGCATAATATCCGTCCACCTCTCCGGTAGTGAGAACGTGCAGCGCGTGGTGGATGTCATCGTTCCATTGCGCGTTGTACAGGTGAGCATTGTCGGCCCAGCGACTCAGAAAATGCGCGGCGTTGTTGTCGTTCTCTAGCACGAGATGGATGTGGCGCTCATTGCCAAAGTATTTGCGAACGGTTTCCGCAATTTCACCGAGGATATCGGGGCGCGAATCATCTGCAATCGCATGCACAGCGTCAAGGCGCAGGCCGTCAAAGTGATATTCCTCGAGCCAGTAAAGCGCGTTGTGGATGAAATAGTCGCGTACGGTACGGCTCCCCGGGCCGTCAAAGTTGATGGCCAGACCCCAAGGCGTGCGATGACGGTCGGTGAGAAACTGCGGCGCGTAAAGCAGCAAGCAATTCCCTTCCGGACCGAAGTGGTTATAAACCACGTCCAGGAAAACCATCAGGTTCTTCGCGTGGGCAGCATTGATGAAGCGCTTCAAATCTTCGGGCCGGCCATAAGCGCACGCCGGAGAGTAAGGCATTACGCCGTCGTATCCCCAATTGCGTTGGCCAGGAAAACTTGAAACCGGCATGATCTCGATCACAGTCACGCCAAGCTCGGCGAGATAATCCAATTTCTTCTCCGCAGAAGCGAACGTGCCTTCGGGCGTGAAAGTCCCGACATGCATCTCGTAAACGACAGCTTCGTTCCACGGGCGTCCCCGCCAATTCGCGTCCTGCCATTCGAAAGATTTGGGATTGATGACTTCACTCGGCCCATGCACGCCTGAAGGCTGATAGCGGGACGCCGGATCGGGTACAAGTTGGTGATCATCAACTTTGAATTGATAGCGAGTCCCGGTGCGGGCTTCACTGGTTACGAGTTCGGACCAGCCGCCGCTAGTAGGAGCCATTGCCAGTTCGCAATCACGCGACTCATCTAGAACCAGACCCACCGAAGATGCGCTTGGCGCCCATAACCTGAAGCGCACGGTGCCATCGTCGCGGCACTCCGCTCCGAATGGCATTTCGTGCTTGCGTTTCATGCAGCGGGCGAACGCCTCCGGTCGCCCCGGCGAACGCGCTCAGGAGGGCGCTCCACGAGCAAAACCAGCGATCGCGCTTGCAAAGGATAGCCGGTTCCCGCGGGGTAGAACGCATCTGGGCGCTGCGCGGTTTGACAGGAGCTGTCCACGATGGCGACCCATCCTGAATTCGAAGGCGGCGCCGGCAACACGAAAGGAATCTCCTCGTGATGCGCGTTTATCAGAAGAAGAAAATTGTCGTCCTGAATTCGCTGTCCGCGTTCGTCGACCTCATCCACTGCCTGTCCGGAGAGTGCCACGCCCAGACAGCGCGCGAATTCCTGGTTCCATTCCTCGTCGGTCATCTCCTGGCCGTCGGGCCGAAGCCAGGCAATATCTTTAATATCCGCACCGCGGATTTGCCTGCCTTGAAAAAAATTCCTGCGCCGAAACACCGGATGTTCTTTGCGCAAGGCGATCAGGCGTTCAATAAAAGCGAGAAATTCGGTGTCGATGTGCGCCGGATCCCAATCGAGCCAGCTCATCTCGTTGTCCTGACAATAGGCATTGTTATTGCCGTTTTGTGTATGGCCGATTTCATCGCCGGCCAGCAGCATCGGGACCCCCTGCGACAACAAAAGCGTTGCGATCAAATTTCGTCTCTGGCGCGCGCGCAGTCGATTAATTTCGGAATCGTCGGTCGGCCCTTCGGCGCCACAATTCCAGCTGCGATTGTTGTCGGTGCCGTCGCGATTGTCTTCGCCGTTCGCCTCGTTGTGCTTGGAGTTGTAGCTGACTAAATCTTGCAGCGTAAACCCGTCGTGCGCTGTCACGAAATTCACGCTGGCATACGGACGCCGGCCGCTACGGGCATACAGATCGCTCGATCCAGTTACACGATACGCAAGCT